>Ga0315281_10001318_pt1 | contig 36427 bp, 34 predicted proteins | sample YL17G07_0_MG_FD_204540 | JGI IMG/M metagenome (GOLD analysis project Ga0315281, IMG submission 204540) | Sediment microbial communities from Yellowstone Lake, YNP, Wyoming, USA - YL17G07_0 | ecosystem: Environmental > Aquatic > Freshwater > Lake > Sediment | place: USA: Wyoming | collected...
CGTTGCCGATCACGTCGCCGTGCTCGACAATAACCTCGGCGCCGAGCGCGGTCATGCCCTTCAGGTGAAGGTCAATCGGCCGCGGGCCGATGGCGCAACCGCCCGGAAGCGCGACGCGCGCCCAGCCGCGCCGGGCGAGCAGCGGCCCCAGCACGCAGATCGAGGCGCGCATCTGGCTGACCAGGTCGTACGGGGCGATGGCGCTCGACTCGTCCTCGACCTGTATCTCCAGGCTGTTCGCGCCCGACCACTCCACCGCCACGCGGAGCTTGCGGAGCACCTTGATCATCATCTCGATATCGGCCAGGTGCGGCACGCGGTGGAGCACCACCTTGCCGCGCGTGAGGATGGCGGCGGCCATCAGCGGCAGGGCGGCGTTCTTGGCGCCGCTCAGTTCCACCTCGCCGTGGAGAGGAACGCCGCCTTCGATTTCCAGGTACGGCATTATGGTTTCTCTTTCTGTATCAGGAGCACACGTTCGATGCCGGCGGGGTCGGCGATCGTCCGGACCACGCGCCAGCCGCCCATTCGACCGATCTCAGGGCGGCCCTGAGCCATTCGACGTTGCTCATGGCCTCTTCGAGCCTGAGCCTCAGAGCCGAAGGCCTGAGTCTGTCGAAGGGCATTTGTCGAAGGGCCGCCGGCGGATTTTTCTGCCAGTTCCCGGACCGCGTGCGCCTGGCCCTGGGCGATTTCGATGATGAGATGTCCGGCCGGCTTCAGCAGCGGGCCGGTCTCGGCGAGCAGGCGCGCGACGACTCGAAGCCCGTCCCTGCCGCCGTACAACGCTAACTCGGGCTCGTGTTCGCGCACCTCCGGCTGCAGCGCCGGCTTGTCCGATTCGGCGACGTAAGGCGGATTGCAGACGATAGCGTCGAGCTCGCCGGCGAGTCCACGTCGCAGGAACGGCTCGGCCAGGTCGCCCTCGAAGAGTTGCACCCGCTGCGTCAAGCCGTGCGCTGCCAGGTTCCGCGCGGCGATCTCCAGGGCGTCGCGCGAGATGTCGGAGGCGTAGAGGCGCGCGCCGGGGAGTTCCGTCGCCAGCGCGATCGCGATGCAGCCGGCGCCCGTGCCGATGTCGGCAATGGCCGGGGCTGCCCTGTTCTTGAGGATGCCGAGCGCCGTCTCGACGACGACTTCCGTCTCCGGCCGCGGGATCAGAACGCTCGAATCGCACAGGATGTCCAGCGACCAGAATTCCGTGTGGCCGACGATCTGCTGGACCGGCTCGCGAGCGACGCGGCGCGCAATCAACGCCTCGAACCGCGCGGCCTCGTCCATGGAAAGTTCGTCCTTGGAGCAGCGATGGAGAGCGACGCGGTCGCATTCGAGGAGGTGCGCCATCAGCATTTCGGCGCAGAGCCTGGGCGCCTCCACGTCTGCTTCGCGCAAGCGGGCCGCGCCGGCCCGCAGGCGTTCTTCCACGCGGCCCTTCGACAAATGCCCTTCGACAGACTCAGGGCCGCCCTGAGCCCGGTCGAATGGGCGGCGGGGCGCACGGTCCTCAGTCAAGCTGGAGGCCTTTTTCGCGTTCTGCGAATTCATGTTCCAGAAGCCCCTCGATCAGCGGATCGAGGTCCCCGTTCATAATGCGCGGCAGATCGTAAAGGGTCAGGCCGATGCGATGGTCCGTCACCCGGTTTTGCGGGAAATTGTAGGTGCGGATGCGCTCGTTGCGGTCGCCCGAGCCGATCATGCTGCGCCGCTCCTCATCACGTTCGGCGTGCTGCCGCGAGGCAAAATACTCGAAAAGCCGGGCGCGCAGCACGCGCATCGCGTGGCCCCGGTTCTTGTGCTGCGAGGGCGTCTCCTGAGAGCGCGCCTCGATACCGGTCGGCTTATGGATCAGCCGCACCGCCGAGGAGGTCTTGTTGACGTTCTGCCCGCCGGGCCCGCCGGCGCGCGAGAATTCCATCTCGATATCGGCCGGGTTGATGGCAATCTCCACGTCCTCTACCTCGGGCAGGACCGCCACGGTCACGAGCGAAGTGTGGATGCGCCCCTGCGCCTCGGTCTCGGGCACGCGCTGGACGCGATGGCCGCCGCTCTCGAACCGCAGCCGGCGAAAGGCGTCGTCGCCGGCGATCGAGAGAGTCGCCTCCTTGTATCCGCCCAGCTCGGTCGAGCGCGCGTCGAGTTGCGTGGCCTTCCAGCCGCGTGATTCGGCGTAGCGGGTGTACATGCGGAGCAGGTCGGCCGCGAAGAGCGCCGCTTCGTCGCCGCCGGTGCCGGCGCGGATTTCCAGGATCACATCGCGGTCCTGTCCGCCGGCCTCGGCCACGGCGGCGCGCTTGACGGCCTCGCGGAGGCGCGCCACGTCGTCGCGGAACCTGGGGCCTTCCTCGCGCGCGATCTCCCGCAGGTCCGCGTCGGAGGCCGCGTCGGCCAGAATCCCTTCGGTTTCCTTGAGGCGCAGGCGGGCCTGCTTCCACGCGCGGTAGGGTTCGATGATCTTGACGAGCCGGCCGCGCTCCTTCAGCAGCGAGGCATAGAGTTGGCCCTGCGACATGACCTGGGGGTCAACGATCTTCCGCTCGATCTGCTCGAACTGGCGCTCCATCTCTTCGAGTCGGTCGCTCAGACTCTTGCTCATCGGCTAGGCGTCCCGAGAGGGCCCGCTCTTCGTAGCTCCGCGACTTCGGCGGGCGGAGAAGAGTCTGCGGAGATGGCGCTCTCAGTTCTGCGGGGCGGCGGAAGTCGGCTTCTCCGGAGCGGCCGTTGCCTGGGCCGGGGCGGCCGGTTCGGTCTGGCTCGCCGGCGCGTCGGCCGCAGCTTCAGCGGCGGCGGGCGCAGTGGCGGCGCTCTGCGCCTGGAACTTGGCGTAGCGGCGCTGGAATTTCTCCACGCGGCCGGCGGTGTCCACGAGCTTCTGCTTGCCGGTGAAGAAAGGATGGCACTTGGAGCAGATGTCAACGTTGATCGCGGGCTGAGTCGCCCGAGTCATGAAAATTTCGCCGCAGCCGCAGGTCACCTTGCACTCTTCGTACTTCGGATGAATTTTCTCCTTCATCGTCGCGCACTCCATCTCCGCATGGGTTTTGCAAAAAGGTATTTTATCAGCTTGGGGCCGGATTTGCAAGCAACAGAATGGTCACGCAGCGATTCCCGGAAAAACTTGACGGCTCTCGCCGCCGACGCTAAGATGCGGGCGCTGGGGATTTTGCGCCCCGACAATTGGAATAGATGCGCGGAGGAGATGCCAGAATGGAATCGCGGGATCGCAAGTGCGATGCTGGGCACGTGAAAGGACGAAAGTCAAAGCGGATTATCAAGCGGAACGAAACGACTCGTATCCGCGAGTCCGGGGTTGTCTATACGGTGGGCAGACGGACAACCCCACCCAGCGACCTTCTCCCCGGCTTTGACCTGAGCGTTCCCGGTGCGCCTGAATCCGATCCGACGTACTCCATCGAGGCCGGTTTCCGGAGATACGGGCTGGAGGGAGAAGATGTGTTCCTCGCCCTTGCGGCGCGTTGTGTACAGGAATCCCGCGGGCGGCACAACGGGTTTGAGTTTTTCCAGTACGAACGGGGACTAAAGGTCCTCGATCTCGTTACGCATGACCGGCAGATTGACTCCCTTCTCGCGAGAGTCTGTGTTGGTTCTGACGCTGTCAGTCATCTTCCCGTCTGGTACCAGTATTTCGTGGGTCGCCGTTTCAGAGAAGGCTCAGGCAAGTTCTTTACGCCAAGACCTGTCGCCCGATCTATGGCCAATCTCCTGCCACTCGATGCTGGACTGACTCTCTGCGATCCCACCTGTGGCGGTGGCACATTTCTGTCGGAGGCTGCCAGATTGCTCAATGGCCTGCCGTGCGAACTGGTCGGGAACGATGTGGATCGTACGCTCGTTGGCCTGACGGAAGCAATGTTGTTCTTGACGTGCGGCGCCAATCAGAAGCGACGCCTCTTCTGCAACAACGTCTATGATCGGGGCCCTTTCCTCGATGCTTATTCACGCCGCGTTGACTGCATTCTGGCGAATCCCCCGTTTTCCCTGCCCCTCGACAGTGTCGGTACGCGGAGCACGTTATTCAACATGGGCTACCACAACAGCGATGCGGTTTTCTTGGACGCCTGCTTCGATCTTCTGAAGGAGGGCGGACACCTCGTTTGCCTTCTTCCCCATTCAATTGTCGTGAACACTGACTATTCAGCGCTTCGTTCTCATGTGGAACGCGAGTGGGATTTGTGCGGCATCATCACGCTACCTGAGGGTGTTTTCTACATGACAGCCAACACAACCACACGTGCGGACATCATCCATCTTCGTAAGAAGACGGCGGCCAAGACGGCGACCGCCGGGAGAATCTACTTCGCGAACGCCCCCACGGTGGGGATTGCACTGAACTCCCGGGATACTATGTCAGGCGACAACGCCTTGGAGGATGTCGCGGCGACGGTCCGGGCGAGAAGTTGCGTTGCAGGCGCGGCGGATTCCAGATGAAGAAGAACGGGTCATTCTTTCTGTCGATAGTGGATCGGGCCTCATTGAAGCCAGCGATCTGGGACCCTTACTCGTACCGAGAGAAAAAGCAGGCACAGACGCTTGGATACTTTGCATCGGTTCAGTCTCTTAAGGCTAGGGCACTGCCTCGTCATGGTTTCAACTTCGCGCCCCTTGAGTACCGCCATCTTGGCCGTGGACACGTTCCAGCATTCATCCTGGAATCCTCGGGCGGCGGACTTCAGAGCAGTTGTCACGGCGTCGGTGAAAGTGCGCTGCTCTTTGGGACGATGCGGGCTTACCTAGGCAATGTGGTTGTGACGCCGCGCGCGGAGTGGATTGGAGAGCGGAGTCCGTTTGTTTTCGCCGTGAAGTCCGAGTTCGTTCAGGTGGTGCCCAAGGATGGGTTGGTCTACTTCTGGTGGGCGTACTTGCAGACGCAGTCATTTCTTCACAGTCTCCCAATCGGCTCGGGCGGAACACGTCCCCGCCTGCATGCGTCATCTCTTTCTCAGACGCCGATTGAAGTCCCGACCAAGGATACTCGCGAGAAAATTCACGCGCAGATTCAAGCATTTGCCGCCAGTCTCTGGTCGCAGTACATGGCTACTGAACGACTCCTTGAAAACACGATCGGGCTCTAACATGACAGACATCACAGAAGACGAACTTGAACCGTTGCGCCAGGCATTTGCTCCGCTGGTCGGCGTTCGCATAACGTGGCTGTCCATTCCCGGAGGCGCTCTTGTCGGGTTTGAACCGAGTCAGATTGCGGTCATTGTGAACACTCTGCTCGACGGCATCCTTCCGCAGATACAGTTCCTTGCCTCGGATCAAGAGAATGCGGCGAAACTCGCTGGTATTGGTCTGTCAAAAGCACCGGGTGTCATCGGGCAACGGGAAACGTATCCTGACTACGTGCATGTCTCCGGGCGGCGGGTCGAACTGAAGGGGCTTTTCGTCGATAACCCGGCTCTTGCCCTCAAGAGACCGCCCACAGACCGAGAACCGAGTGCCCGGATCAAGGAGAATGTCGCGATGGACATCATTGATCCAGCAAACGACGCGCTCCTTGTGGCTGCCGTTCAACTGCGCCCTGATGCAGAGGGGCAGTGTTCACCCTACGTCGCGGACATCGGCGTGTTCTCGATGGTTGAGTGTGTGCGCGCCCGCGATAACAGCCTTGCCGAACGCGGCGGAAAGTGGTTTGCAGGGATTCCGAAGGTGGTGAAGAAGGCGAGCATGGAGAAGTTCAGGGCAGGAAGGCGACTTCAGAAAAGCGACTTCGAGAAAGACACGAACTTCGGTAAACTGAAGCGGATACCCTATCAACCGTTGCAGGACTTCATGCGCAAGCATGGGGCCTTATAGTCAGACTACCGACCCGGATTCTACGCCTTGCCCGCCAGGATTGCCAGCCCTTCGAGCGTGAGGGCTGGGCGAAGCTCGAATTTCATTTTCAAGTCGCGCGCGATGGGCTCGGCGTCGCCTCCGGTGAGGATGATCGGGGCGCGCGGAGAGAGCTCTTCGGCCATCCGCGCGACCAGCGATTCGACGAGCGCCACCGCGCCCCAGTGCGCGCCGGAACGCATGGCGGCGATGGTGTTGCGGCCGAGGACGGAGGCGGGCTTCTCATAGGCGACTGCCGGCAGAAGGGCGGTGTGCTCGTGCAGCGCGCGCAGCATCAGGGCCGGGCCGGGCGCGATTGCGCCGCCGCAGAACGATCCCCGCGCCGAGACGGCGTTCACCGTGATCGCCGTGCCGATGTCCACGACGAGAGTTGCCGTGCGCGTCCGCGCGTAAGCGGCGATCGCGTTCAGCAGCCGGTCGGCGCCGACCTGGTCCGGCTGCTCGCATTGGATTTCGATTCCATACGGCAGATCGCGTCCCGCGACGAGCACGTCGGTCTGGTAACTCCCGGCCAGGAGCGATATCGCCCGGCCGGTCATGGCCGGCGCGACGGAGGCCAGCGCGATGCGGCGGATCGGCTGCTGTCCGATCCGGGCGATGAGCAGCGGAAGGTCCGCCGCCGGCAGCCGGCCATGGCGCAGCAGCCGGTCGCCTTCGAAGAGGCCGAAGGACAAGTTCGTGTTCCCGAGGCTGACGGTCAGGAGCATGCGGCGACCTCCTTGGCCAAAGCGCGCAATAGTCGGCTCAGGCCGGTCCCGGTGACTGCGGAAATGGGGAAGACCGGCGCGCGGACGGCGCGTTTGAGCGCGCGCAGGTTCTTCTCGGCGTCGGTGAGGTCCATCTTGTTCGCCGCGATGATGTGGCGCCGGCGGGCCAGCTCGCGGCTGTAGAGTTGAAGCTCTTCGCGGATGGTGCGGTAGGCGGAAACCGGGTCCGGCCCGGCGAGCGGCGCGATGTCCACGACGTGGCAGATCACGCGCGTGCGCTCGATGTGGCGCAGGAACTCGTCGCCGAGGCCATGTCCGGCGTGCGCGCCCTCGATCAGACCGGGCAGGTCGGCGATGACGATCGGCCGCGCGTCGCCCATGTCGGCGATGCCGAGTTGCGGCTCGAGCGTGGTGAACGGATATGCCGCGATCTTGGGGTGCGCGGCGCTCACGCGGCTCAGCAGCGACGACTTTCCCGCGTTCGGCAGCCCGACCAGGCCGACGTCCGCGATCAGCTTGAGCTCCAGGTCCGCCGTCCGCTCCTCGCCGGCCTGGCCCTTCTCCCACTGGCGCGGCGCGCGGTTGACGGAGGTGGCGAAGTGCTTGTTCCCGAATCCGCCCTTGCCGCCGCGCGCGACGCAGACGATGTCGCCCGGCTCGACGAGGTCGCGCAGGACCAGGCCGGTCGCCGCGTCGCGCACGATCGTTCCGGGCGGGACGTCGAGCGTGAGGTCTTGCCCGTTCTTGCCGGTGCAGTTGACGCTGCCACCCTTGCCGCCGTTGCCCGCGGCATAGACCGGGCGCGGAGGGAAATCCAGCAGGGTCGCCATGTTCGCGTTCGCGCGCAGGAAGACGGAGCCGCCATGGCCTCCGTTGCCGCCGTCCGGCCCGCCGCGCTCAATATACTTCTCCCGACGGAAAGAGCAGCAGCCGTTGCCGCCTTTTCCGCCGAGAACGCGCAGACTCGCCTGGTCAATGAACATTCTTACCCGCGCCGAAGAAACCGATGTCCGGGGAATGCAGGCCATGATAGCGGGTGGGAGCGTCGCAGGTCAACGGGATCGCTTGCCAGACGGCTCGCCGCGCGTTATGATGCGTGTCCAGGGGCCGGGCTTTTCCGAAAGGATTGCAGACCCGTGGGCAGAACGGACGCAGCGAGAGAAACATGATGCCGCCGGACCGCGTCGCGCTGAACCTCGTGACGTTGAAAGGGGAGCACGACGCCAAACATCTGTTGCAGAAAGTGAAGGCCGCCGCCAAGGCGGGTTTCCTCGGCGTGGGAATCTCGGCCGAAGATACCCAGGCCTGGCTGGGCTCGGGCAAGCGGCTCCGCGACCTGCACCATGCCGTCACCGACCAGGGGATGAAGGTCGTCGAACTGTGCGAGGTGACGGTCTGCGACGAGGACGGCCGCGTGGCGGACCGAACCCGCGAATTCGCCGCGGCTGAAGGGCTGGCCGCGCCGCTGGTCGCGGTGGCCTACAACAATCCGGACGCCTCTCTGGATGAAGTCAAGAAAGATTGGGCGAAGTTCCTCGACTTGCTCAGCGACGTCGAGGGCATCCGGGCGGCGCTGCATTTCAAAGGCGATTCCCGGAACCTGAACACGCTCGACCTGGCGTGGGACGTCGTGAGCGCCGGGCCGCCGAACGGCTGCCTGCTGCTGGACGTGTATGATTTCTGGCGCGGCCAGAGCCCCGCCGGCAGTCTCAACGCCGTGCCGGTCGAACTGATCGGCGCAGTCCATTTGTCCGACGTGAAAAATGTTCCCCGCGAGAAGGCAACGGTCGCCGACCGGACGTTTCCGGGCGAAGGGGTGATGCCGCTGACACACATCATCTCCACCCTCGTCCGCCGCGGCTACCAGGGGCCGTTCAGCGTGGAGATCATGGGCGAGTGCCAGCGCCGGGAATGCCTCGAGACGGCCGAGGAAGCATTCCGGAGCGCGCGCAAGTTGTTGGGCACGAGCAGGCCATCGCACCGCAAACTCCCGGTTGCGCGCGCCAATGGGGAAGAGCGGTGATACTTTTCGCTGAGGAGAGACCATGAAGCTGTACAGGCCGAAAGCTCTAATTCTTGTGGCGCTGGCCGTTTTCACCTTGCACATGCCGTGCGCGCGAGCAGCGGACGAGGGCGCCGGAACAACACCCGCGCCGAATCCTCAGGCGGGCGACAAGGCCTTCTTAAGGGAATGCACGGTCGCGCGGGGGATTCGGCGAAGGTTGGAGAACGACTTGGCGGCCGTCCGCGCGGCGCTCAAGGGGGTGCCCGCGCAGCAGGACCTCGAGGCATCGTGCGCCGCCATCGAGGACGATATCGCCAAGTTGCCGATCACATCGCCGATCACCAAGAGTGCGCCGAGTACGGCGCACGACCTGACGACGGAATTTCCCATCAACAAGCTCCAGGAGCGGATCTTCGCGGTGCAGGCGGCCCTTTGGCGAGCGAAAGGGCTGAAGGCGATCACGCTCTGGCAGAAGAACCCGTGGGACAGGGTGAGCCCGACCGAATTGCCCAGGTCGGATGGGGCAAAGATCGTCGTCCAGATGATGTGCAACGAGTTCCGCAGCGCCGCGTTCAACATCAGCAACGCGGGCGAGACCGTCGCCAGTGTCTCCCTGTCCATCGAGGGGTTGCCGGGCGGGGTCAATCCAGAGTCCATCACGGTCCACGCCGGGACGTTTACGGATACGAAAAGCGGTGTGCCGGTGATGGCGGCGCTGCCCTTGGCCAACCGAGAGTGCGCCGAGTACGGCGCACGACGTGTGGTCGGAGGTTATCTCTTCGAGATTCATCCGGGTTTGACGCGTCAGGTCTGGCTGACGTTCAACTCGCGCGACGTTGCGCCGGGGGAGTATGGCGGAACGATCCTCATCCAGCCGGGCGCGCTTCAAGTCTCCGTCGCATGGAAAGTGTACCCGCTGACTTTTCCCGATCGGCCAACGCTCCATCTGGGCGGGTGGGATTACACCAGCGAGTACTCCGACCGCGGCGTGACTCCGGAGAACAAGGCGGCGCTGATCCGGCATCTTCGTGAGCATTTCGTGGACACGCCATGGGCGATGGGCGATGTCCTTCCGACCGGCGAGTACGACCAGGATGGCCGCATGGTCAAGGAGCCGGATGCCGGCAACTTCGAGAGATGGGTTCGGCTTTGGCCGGACGCGCGGAACTACTATGTGGCCTTAGGTGGTTTAGACGGCAGTTTCTGCGGGCTCAAAATGGGCACGCCACCCTTTCAAAAAGCCGTGGCGAGCTGGATCACCTGGTGGGCGAACAAGCTGAAGGCATGGAACATCCGGCCGGACCAGTTGGGCCTTCTCTTGGGGGATGAGCCCGACGCCCTCCCGCAGAGCGAGGAGATCATCGCCTACGCCCGGGTCATCCGCGCCGCCCAGCCCCAGGTCGTCGTCTGGGAAGACGTGACCTGGTTGAAGCCCTGGGAAGCGCCCCCTGAGCTGTTCACGTTGTGCACGGTCCTCTGCCCGAACCTGAACATATGGATCGAGCAAGGAAAACGGTACGCGGATTTCTATCTCCGACAGTGCGATGAGGGACGTCAACTCTGGTTCTATTCGTGCAGCGGCCCGGGACAGCTTCTGGATCCTTACAGCTACTGTCGGATGCAATCGTGGTTCTGTTGGAAATACGGGGCCAGGGGTTCGTGTTTCTGGGCTTTCGGAGACACCGATGGAGCCTCGTCGTGGAATGAGTATCTTGCCGCGGGGCCAGGCGCTTACACTCCGTTCTTCCTGGACGACAAGACGGTGACGCCCGGCAAGCACATGGAAGCCATCCGCGAGGGCGTCGAGGACTACGAATACCTGCACATGCTGCGCGATCGGGTCGCGGAACTCGAAAACGCCGGCAAGAAGGGAGAGGCGCTGGACTCCGCCAAGAGGCTTTTGGCCTCGGCGGCCGATCGAGTGACCGCGAGCGTCACGAAAGATTCCGCGCGCAAATGGGCCGCGCCCAAGGACCGCTCCGTGGCGGACGCGGTGCGCGTGGAAGTGCTCGAAGCGCTGATGAACCTGCGAAATCTTTAGGTTCTACGCGCCGGGTCTAATCTCGCCGGCTTACAGCCGATCGTCATTTGAGTCGCGGGTCCAAGGAGAGAGCGATGGCTTACGAAGCCGTCATCGGGATCGAGGTCCACGCGGAACTCGCGACCGAGACCAAGCTCTTCTGCGGCTGCCGGACGCAGTTCGGCGCGCCGCCGAACTCCCAGACCTGCCCGGTCTGCCTCGGTCTGCCCGGCGCGCTGCCGGCGCTGAACCGCCGCGCGTTCGAGTACGCGCTCAAGATCGCCCTCGCCCTCGAATGCCAGGTGGACGCCCGGACGAGCTTCGACCGGAAGAATTACTATTATCCCGACTTGCCGAAGAACTACCAGATCTCGCAGAGCTACCACAACCTCGGCCGCGACGGGCATCTGGACATCATCGTCCCCCGCTCCGAACCGCGGAGCGGGACGGAGGGCGGCGCCGTGAAACGGGTCGGCCTCTGGAACGTCCATCTCGAGGAGGACGCCGGCAAGCTCGTGCACCCGGAGGCCGCCGGCGCGAACTACACGCTCGTGGACCTGAACCGCGCCGGCATGCCGCTGTTGGAGATGGTCTCCGCGCCCGACATGCGCTCGTCGGCCGAGGTGGACTCGTTCATGCGTGCGCTGCGGAATGTGCTGCTGTACGCCGCGGTCGCCGATTGCAAGATACAGGAGGGCAAGCTGCGCTTCGAGCCGAGCATTTCGCTCCGGCCCGCCGGACAGAAAGAACTCGGGGCGCGCGTGGAGATCAAGAACGTCGGCTCGATCAGCGCGGTCGTGAAGGCGGTGGATTTCGAGATCGCGCGGCAGACGCGCGCCCTCGAAAGCGGCGAGAAACTCAGCCAGGAGACGCGGCTGTGGAACGAAAGCCTCCAGCGGACCGTCGCCATGAGACGCAAGGAGACCTCCGCCGATTACCGCTACTTCCCGGAGCCGGACCTCGTCCAGATCGAGATTGACGAGCGCTGGAAGGAAGAAGTCCGCCGCTCGATCCCGGAACTGCCGGTAAAGCGGCGGCTGCGCTTCCAGGAACAGCTCGGCCTCGGCGATTACGACGCGGCGGTGCTCACGGACGATCGCGCGATGGCCGACTATTTCGAGGAATGCGTCGCGGCCGGGAGCGCATCGGCGAAGGCCGTGGCGAACTGGGTCACCAACGACGTGCAGCGCGTCTTGAACGAGAGGGCGGCGACGCTGGCCGAATTCCGCCCGCCGCCGAAGCGCATCGCCGCGCTGGCCGCGCTGGTGGAGCAGGGACGCTTGAACCTCGTCACGGCCCGCGAGGTTTTCGCCGAGATGACCGCGACCGACCGCGACCCGGCTGAGATCGTCGCGGCCAAAGGCCTCTCGCAAATCAGCGACGCGTCGGCGATTGTCGGCATCGTGGACCGCGTGCTGGCCGACAACGCGGGCATCGTCGCCGATTGGAAGGCCGGGAAAAAGGCCGCCTTCAATTCCCTCGTGGGTTCGGTCATGCGCGAGACGAAGGGCAAGGCCAACCCGCAAGTGGTGCGGCAAACCCTCGAACAGCGGCTGGCGGCGCGATGATGAAGCTCGCCTGCGACCTCTGCGGCAAGACGCTGATGGCGGACGAAGACGTGCGCTATGTGGTGCGCATCGAGGTCTTCGCCGCGGCCGATCCGATGGAACTGACCGAGGATGACCTGAAGAAGGACTTGCGCAAGGCGCTCCGGGAACTTATGGCGCGTATGGAGCGCATGGATCCGGAGAAGGCGCAGGACAGCGTCTACCGCAGCTTCCACTTCGAGCTCTGCCCGGCGTGCCAGAAGGAATACCTCAAAGACCCGTTGAGGCGAAGAAATAACGGATAGCCTTCTTCAACACGGAGACACGGAGAACAGTAATAGTTCACCACGACGACACTACGGGCGCAACGAAGTCAACCAAATTGATTGCTTTATCAGTGCCGTCGTGATCGTCGTGTCGTCGTGGTGGAAGTGTGCGTTCTCCGTGCCTCCGTGTTGAAGACTTCGTTAAAGGAGCGTGAACGAACATGGGAATGACGATCACCGAAAAGATCATCGCGGCGCACAGCGGCAAGTCCCGCGTGCAGCCGGGCGAATTCGTCTACGCGGACGTGGATATCGCCCTGGGCAACGACATCACCGCGCCGCTGGCGATCCACGAATTCGAGGCCGCCGGCCTGGGCAAAGTTTTCGATCCGGGCCGCATCGCGCTCATCCCGGACCATTTCACCCCGAACAAGGACATCAAGTCCGCCGAGCAGTCGAAGCTCATCCGCCGGTTCGCGCGCGAGCAGGAGATCACCCACTATTACGAGGTCGGGCGCTGCGGCATCGAGCACGCGTTCCTGCCGGAGCAGGGGATCGTCGTGCCCGGCGACCTGGTGATCGGCGCCGATTCGCACACGTGCACTTACGGCGCGATCGGCGCGTTCGCCACCGGAGTGGGCAGCACCGACCTGGCGGCGTGCATGGCCACCGGCAAGGTCTGGCTCCGCGTGCCGCCCAGCCTGCGGTTCGTGTTCAAGGGCACACTGCCGCAGTGGCTCGGCGGCAAGGACCTCGCGCTCTTCACCATCGGGAAGATCGGCGTGGACGGCGCGCGCTACAAGGCGATGGAGATCGGCGGCCCGGTGATCGCGGGACTGAACATGGATGAACGGCTCTCGCTCTGCAACATGGCCATCGAGGCCGGCGCCAAGAACGGCATCATCGCCACGGACGGTGTGACCGCGGAATACGAGGAAAACCGCGCGCAGCGCCCGCCGAAATGCGTCGCCTCGGACTCCGACGCGCATTACGAGTCGGTCGCTGAGTGGGACGTCTCCAGGCTTTCGCCGCAGGTGGCGCTGCCGCACCTGCCGGAGAACACGCGGCCGGTCGAGGAATGCCGCAACATCCGGCTCGACCAGGTCGTCATCGGCTCCTGCACGAACGGCCGGATGACCGACCTGCGCACCGCCGCCGCGATCCTCAAGGGACGCAAGATCGCGCCGGGGCTCCGCGTGATCGTCATCCCGGCCACGCAGGAGATCTATCTCCAGGCGATGGAGGAAGGGCTGCTGAAGATCTTCGTCGAGGCGGAAGCGGTCGTCTCGACGCCGACGTGCGGCCCGTGCCTCGGCGGCTACATGGGCGTCCTCGCCGCCGGCGAGCGCGCCCTGGCGACGACCAACCGCAACTTCATCGGGCGCATGGGCCATCCCAAGAGCGAGGTCTATCTCTGCGGTCCGGCCGTGGCGGCTGCCAGCGCGCTCACCGGACGCATTACTCATCCGGACGAGGTGATGAAATGAGAGGAAAATGCTGGAAGTTCGGCGACCACGTGGATACGGACCAGATTATCCCGGCGCGCTATCTCAACGTGAGCGACCCGGCTGAACTTGCCGCGCATTGCATGGAGGGCGCCGACGCGGAGTTCCCGAAGAAGATCCGCCGCGGCGACCTCATCGTGGCCGGCGAGAATTTCGGCTGCGGCTCGTCGCGCGAGCATGCCCCGATCTGCATCAAGCAGTCCGGCGTCGCGTGCGTCATCGCAAAATCCTTCGCGCGCATCTTCTTCCGCAACGCCATCAACATCGGCCTGCCGATCCTCGAATGCCCGCAGGGCGTCGAGGCCATCGCCGAGGGGGATGAGGTCGAAGTGGACCTGGCCGCCGGAAAAATCCGGCATCTGGGCACAGGCAAAACGTTCACCACCGCCCCATTCCCGCGCGAGTTGCAGGACATCATCACCGCCGGCGGCCTGATGAACTACGCCCGGAAGACGGCGCACAGATAAGCCTTTCGCGGCGCAGGGCGAAGAGATCACGAAGGGCTGAAACCGGGCTCCGGCCTATTTGTTGCCGGAAGGACCGCCTTGAACTCTTGATGCGTGTGGTATAGGACGTAGTTATGAAAAAGATCCGCTACAGCTATTGGCAGGCCGGAGAAATGTGGTTGGGTTACCTTGAAGAGTACCCCGACTACATGACTCAAGGGGAGACCCTGGAAGAACTTCGTGAAAACCTGAAGGACATCTACGACGAAGTAAGCGGCGGTCAAATCCCCTGCGTTCGCCACGTTGCCGAACTGAAAATCAGATGAAACGAGCGCGCCTCATCCGCCAACTCGAGTAGGGCGGTTGCGTCCTCATTCGTCATAGCGGTCGGCACGATTGGTACCAGAATCCGCGAACGGGCGTCTGCCAGCCCGTTCCGCGACACCGCGAGATCAAGGACCAACTTGCCAATCACATTATCCGGAAGCTGAATGACTGACCCGGAAGCGGCAGGATTCCGACCTGGCGGGCTAAGCCTGTTTGAAGGCTACAAGACAGGTTTGGGAAAAGCTGCAAAAGTCGCTCGTGCCGACACTACAGATTGTATGTAAGTTCCAACACTCCCCCATCGCGTAGGTGTTTTTCCTATAGCCGATCAGTCTTTTTCCTCAAAAACTCGTTTTTCCCTTGACTGTGGGGGTAAATTCCACTATTTTGATATCATGTGTCTCTGAGTGGGGGTAAATCCCACCGAGGCGCAATTCCTTTTGCGGTGAACGGCTCATGTTCGTTGGCAAGTATCCAGTCCGGCTCGACGCCAAGAACCGGGTCATTGTACCGCAGCGACTGCGCGAGTCACAAATCGAGGGCGGCCCGCTCTGGTCGAAGTTCTATCTGACCCTCGGCACGGAAGCCTGCATCGCCGTCTACACGCCGGAAGGCTGGCAGCAGATGATGCAGGAGATGGGCGCGGCGAAATCGGTGGTGGACGAATCTGTGCGAATCCTTCAGCGAATGACCGCCGCGAACGTGGACATGCGCGAGTGCGACGCGCAGGGGCGGATCGTGCTTTCCGACGAACTGCGCAGGCACGCCGGAATCACGCGCGACCTGATCTGGATCGGCGCCGTGTCGCGCGCGGAAATCTGGAACCCCGAACGCTGGGCGGCGTTCCAGCGGAAACACACCCCGGAGCTGGGCGAGAAGATGGACATCGTCTCGCGCGCCGGTCTCGCCCTGCCCGAACGAAACGATAATTTGAGGAGAGGGCCGCAGGGTTAACCTCGGCCTCTTCGTCGCCTCCCGCGTGGAGGCGCGGATACAAGTGCAGACATGAGCAGCACGATTCTCCGTACTGAGAACAGTGTACGGGGTTGGCACTATCGGCATGGCGGCTTGCCCTGGAGGGGCGGGCGCTTCCGACAACATAAAATGATTGGGAAGATGCAGCCCCCCCTCCTCGGGCATTTCACCGCCCGCCGGACCGATGAGGACGCGATGACGGAATCCGGGGCGCCGTTGCACGTGCCGGTGATGCTCGAAGAATCCCTCCGACTGCTCGATCCCCAGCCCGGCGAGACCCTCGTGGACGGCACGCTCGGCGCGGGCGGACATTCCCGCGCGATCCTGACGGCGCTCGGCGCCGCGGGCCGGCTGATCGGCGTGGACCGCGACCCGAAGATGGCGCAGATCGCGCGAGAGAAACTGCTCGGCGTCTCCGCCGGCGCGAAAGTCGAAATCCTCACCGGGCATTTCGGCGACCTCCCGGCCGTCCTGGCGGCCCTCGGCGTCGAAGCGGCCGACGGCGTGCTGCTCGATCTCGGCGTGGCCTCGCCGCAACTGGACGATCCGTCGCGCGGGCTGAGCTATCGCGCCGACGGGCCGCTCGACATGCGCCTGACGCCCGACGCCGAACTTTCGGCCGAGGAGTGGATCAACCATGTCTCGCAGGACGATCTCGCGCAGGTGTTGCGCGAGTACGGCGAGGAGCGATTCTCCGGTCGGATCGCACGGACCATCGTCGAGGCGCGCGCGCGCAAACCGATCCGCCGCACCGGCGAGCTGGCGGAGATCATCGCGCGCTCCGTGCCGCGCGGGCCGCGCCGGCTGCACCCGGCGCGCAGGAGTTTCCAGGCGCTGCGCATCCGCATCAACGAGGAGATGCAGCAGCTCGAACGATTTCTCGCGGCGCTGGCCGGCCTGCTGAAGCCGGGCGGGCGCTGCGCGATCATCAGCTATCACTCCCTCGAAGACCGCCGCGTGAAGAACGCCTTCCGCGACGGCGCCCGGGAAGGAATTTACGAATTGCTGACCCGCAAGCCGATGCGGCCGTCATTGGCCGAAGTCTCCGCGAATCCGCGGAGCCGCTCCGCCCGGCTGCGCGCCGTCCGCAAGAGAGGAATCGAAACGTGACTCCGGCGCGGTACATTCTGCTGCTGCTGCTCGTCAGCTTCTTCGCCCTCCTGGACGTGGCGCAGCGCGCGCATGGGGTTCACCTGGGGCTCCGCATGGGGAGTCTCCAGGCCGAAACGGATCTCCTCGTCGAGAACAATCGTCAACTTCTTTGTGAAATCAGCGTTCTCTCCGATCCGGCGCGGATCGCCGGCCAGGTCGAGCGCATGAAGCTTGCGCTGCTGGATCCAGTTGCGTTGACCAAGACCGTCGCGGCGGAGCGAGACGGTGAAACGGTCGCGCCGGCCCGGAATGCCCCGCCGACACGGCGGTGACCGGCGGACGTTCGGCCCTGAGCCGTTCGACTCCGCTCACGGCCGAAGGGCGGCGCGAGCCGAGGAAGACGGATTTCGAGAGGAGAGGTTCAGGCCATGGAAATGTCCCCGCAGAGGAAGTTTCGCCTGCGGCTGGGCTACGTCGCCTGCGCCCTCCTCGTCGCCTTCCTCGGACTGGCGGTGCGCCTGGCGTACGTCCAGGCTTACCAGCATCCGCAGTGGGCGGCGCTGGCCGACCGGATGGAAACCGACTGCGTCACGATCGAGGCGGAGCGCGGGCTGATCCTCGACCGCCGCGGCCGCAGCCTGGCGGTGAGCGCGAACGTCCCCTCGATCTTCATCAATCCGCGCGCCGTCCCGGACGAGCGCCGCGCCGAGGTCGCCGCCGCGCTCGCGCAGATCCTCCAGTTGGACCCGAACGGCCTGACCGACCTGCTCGCCCGCCCGAAGTATTTCGCCTGGGTCAAGCGCAAGGTTTCCCCCTCGGAGTCCGAGGCGGCGCTGCGCGCGGAACTGCCGGGCGTCGGCGTCCGCGATGAGCCGAGCCGCTGCTATCCGAACGGCACGCTGCTCTGCCACGTTCTCGGCGCGGTCGGCGCCGACGGCAACGGGCTCGCCGGCCTCGAGGCGGAGCACAATGCGACCCTCGCCGGGACGCCCGGCTCGGAACGGGTGTTCAAGGACGGACTCGGCCGCACGATGTTCGTCGCGCATCTCTCGAACGCGCCGGAGATCGTCAGCCACGACGAGGTCCGGCCCGGCATGATCCGCCCGGCGGTGAACGGGCGCTCGCTGATCCTCACGATTGACGCGCGCATCCAGCAGATCGCCGAGCAGGAACTGCGCGAGGCGTGCGAGAAATACAGGCCCGAATCCGGCAGCGTCGTCGTGCTCGATCCGTGGACCGGCGACGTGCTCGCGATGGCCTGCTGGCCGACGTTCGACCCGGCGCATTTTGGATCGGCGCCGCCGGCGGTCTGGCAGAACATGGCCGTCTCCGTGGCGATCGAGCCGGGCTCCACGTTCAAGCCGTTCGTCTGCTCGAAGGCGCTCGAGGCCGGCCTGGTGACGCCCGACACGGTGTTCGATTGCCACCAGGGCGTGTACCGCATCGGCGCGCGCACGCTGCACGACGCGCACGGCTACGGCCGGCTGAGCGTGCGCGACATCATCGCCTACAGCAGCAACATCGGCATGGCGCAGGTGGGCGAGCGGCTCGGCCCCGAGCGGATGTACGCCGGGCTCAGCCTGTTCGGCTTCGGGCGCAAGACCGGCATCGAGCTGCCCGGCGAATCCGCCGGCCTGCTCCATCCGCTGCGGCAGTGGACGAAGCTGAGCGTCTCCTCGATCCCGATGGGTCAGGAAGTCGCCGTCAGCCCGCTCCAGTTGACCGCCGGGTTCTGCGTGTTCGCGAACGGCGGCTGGTGGGTCCGCCCGCGGATCGTGCTCGGCACGGCCGACAGTCAGGGCCGCACCATGCTCCAGAGCGCGCCGCCGCCGGCCTTCCATCGCGCGCTCGACGAACGGGTCGCGAAGCTGATGTGCGGCGACCTCCTCGCGGCGGTCGTCGAGAAAGGCACGGCGCGCGAATGCGCCATCGAGGGCCGTCCGTTTGCCGGCAAGACCGGCACTCCGCAGTTGTCGCGGCAGGGCGCGCGCGGATACGAGCCGGGCGCGTACGCCTCGGTGTTCGTCGGGATCGCCCCGGTCAAGTCGCCGAGATTCGTGATCTGCGTCATGATCAAGAAGCCGACGACGGCGCATTACGGCGGCACGGTCGCCGCGCCCGCCGTCGCGAATATGATCGACCGAATCCTGAGCATGTTCCAGGTCCCGCGCGAGCGGGACGACGAAGAAACGCAGCCGGTCGTCGTCAAGACGTCGGCGCGCCGGACGCATTGATTATGGCGGTTTTTCAACGCGGAGACACGGAGAGCACGGAGAACGGAATCAGAAGAATCTGAGAATTGGCTTCGTCGTTCTCCGCGTCTCCGTGTTGAAAAACCGCTCTTGAAAGGACTGAATCGTGAAACTCTGCAAGCTGCCTAAAATACTTCCGGGGGTTCATCCGCCGGTGCCCGAAGACTGGGCGGAGGTCGAGGTGCTGAACATCGCGCACGACTCGCGGCGCGTGAAGCCCGGCTCGGTCTTCGTCGCCATCAGCGGGCGCGAGCGCGACGGCAACGCCTACATCGAGGATGCCCTCGCGCGAGGCGCCGTCGCCATCGTCTCCGAGAAGCCGGTCCGCCCCTCGCGGCCGGTCGTCACGCTCACCGTCGGCGACGCCCGCCGCGCGCTCGCCGCCTTGGCGAGCGCCTTCTACGGCAAGCCCTCGCGCCGGCTCCACGTCATCGGCGTCACGGGCACGAACGGGAAGACGACCACCACGTACATGATCCGCTCGATCCTCGAAGCCGCCGGCTATCGCTGCGGCGTGCTCGGCACGATCGGCTACGAGACCGGCCGCCGCTCGCTGCCGGCCTCGATCACCACGCCGGAGTCGCTGAGCATCCAGGAGTACCTGGCCGAGATGGTCGCCGAGGGTCTCGATTACGCCGCGATGGAGGTCTCCTCGCATTCGCTCTGCATGCGGCGCGTGGACTTCGTGCAGTTCGCTGCGGCGGTCTTCACGAACCTGAGCCCCGAACACATGGATTATCACCGCACGCTCGCGGCGTATCGCGAGGCCAAGGCCCGGCTCTTCTCCGCGCTCGGACCGGCCTCAGTCGCGGTCCTCAACGCCGACGACCCGAGCGCCGCCGCGATGGCGCGCGGCACGTTCGCGCGCGTGCTCTACTACGGAATCAAGAACCGCGCGGACGTCTCGGCGCGGATCGAGGACTCCACGCTCGACGGCATCCGCATGACGCTCGCGACGCCTTCCGGCGAGGCGAAACTGAGCCTGCCGCTGATCGGCGCGCACAACGTCTACAACGCCCTGGGCGCCGCGGCTGTGACGCTGGCGCTCGGGCGCGACCTGAGCGCCATCCGCGACGGGCTCGAACATGTGCCGCTGGTACCGGGCCGACTCGAGCCGGTGCCCTGCCCGAAGGGATGCAAGGTGCTCGTGGATTTCGCGCACACCGACCAGGCGCTGAAATCGGTGCTGCAGTCGCTGCGGCCGCTGACCTCGAAGAGGATCATCGTCGTCTTCGGCGCCGGCGGCGACCGCGACCGCGAGAAGCGCCCGCGCATGGGCCGCGTCGTCGAACTCGGCGCGGACATGGCCTGGGTCACCAGCGACAACCCGCGCAGCGAGGCGCCGCTCGACATCATCGAGGAGATCCTCAGCGGAGTCCGCAGCCGGCGCCGGCTGCGCGTTCAGCCCGACCGGCAGGCGGCCATCGCCGAGGCGCTCGGCGCCGCGCGGCCCGGCGACCTCGTCCTCATCGCCGGCAAAGGCCACGAGCGGACGCAGCGGTTCAAGGACAAAGTGATTCCCTTCGACGACCGCGAGGCCGTCGAGCACGCCTTCGCGGCAGCGGAAGGATGATTGATGAACGCCATGTCCATCGTGGTCCATCGTCGTCCATTATCGTCCATTTTGCCGCTCCTAAAGGACAACTGAATTGAGCCATCAACCTTTGCGCACTGTGGGTGTGGAGATCGTGGGAGCTATCGGGAGACGCCCGGGAAGGAGGACTTGGACCATTACGGGCGTCTCCACCGATAGTCGCGCGATCCGTCCCGGTGAAATGTTCTTCGCCCTCGCCGGCGCGCGCTGCGACGGACACGACTTCGTCCGGCCCGCCCTCGAACGGGGCGCGGCGTGCGCCGTGGTCAGCCGCGACGTGGACGTTCCGCACGCGCTGCGCGACCGCGTCGTGAGGGTCGAGGACACCCGGCGCGCGCTGAGCCGGTCGGCCCGCGCGTATCGCCGGACCTGGGGCGGAATGGTCGTCGCCGTCACCGGATCGAACGGCAAGACCACGACGCGCGAGATGATCCACCACATCCTGTCCGCACATATGCCGTGCCGCCGGTCGCCGAAGAGTTTCAACACCGACGTCGGCGTGTCGCTCACGCTCTTCCAGGCCGATCCGACCGACCGCGTGATCGTCCTCGAGATGGGCACGAACGCGCCGGGCGAGATCGCGGAACTGACGCAGATCGCCGAGCCGGACCTGGGCGTCATCACGAACATCGGCGAGGCGCACCTCGAAGGGCTCGGCTCGATCGAGGGTGTGGCGACGGCCAAGGCGGAGCTGCTCGACGCGCTCGGCCGCGACAGCGCGGCGTTCCTGAACGCCGACGATCCCTGGTTCGAGTTCCTGTCGAAGCGCGTCCGGGGGAAGCTGATCGCCTACGGCACGCGGCGCGAGGCCGCGTTCCGCGGACATGACGTGCAGGTTTTCGAGGGCGGACATTCGTTCATCATCCGCGGCGGCACGCGCGTCGAACTCGCCGTCCCGGGCCGGCACAACGTCCTGAACGCGCTCGCGGCGCTGGCGGTGGCGGACCATCTCGGCCTGTGCCTGTCGGACGCGGCGGCGCGGATGGCGGCGTTCCGCCTGCCGGAGATGCGCTACCAGGTCGAGCAGATCCGCGGGATCACGGTGGTCTTCGACGGCTACAACGCGAACCCCGGCTCGATGCGCGCGGCCATTGCGGCCTTCAGCGAGACCGACGTGCCCGGCCGGCGCGTCGCCGTGCTCGGTGACATGAACGAACTCGGGATCCACAGCGAACAGCTCCATAGCGCGATCGGCGCGGAAGTCGCGCGGTCGGGCGTGAACGAACTGTGGGCGGTTGGCAAGTTCGCCCCGCTCGTCGCGCGCTCCGCCGAGGAAAACGGCCTCGAGGGACACGTCTCGCAGGCGGACGACGTCGCGCCGGTCGCGCGCCACGTCTGCGAATACCTTCAGCCCGGCGACGCCGTGCTCGTCAAGGGCTCGCGCACGATGAAGATGGAACGATTGGTCGAGGAACTCAGGAAGTGAGAGGTCAGAGTGATGAGTGATGAAGGACGATGGAAGTTACTTCATCAATCATCACACATCATTCGCACTTAGGACAAGAGCGTGCTGAACGGCTTGGTGGATAAAAACGGTTTCTTGCTCCTCGGCCTGGCCTTTCTGACGGCGCTGGTCGTCAGCCTGGCGACTGGCGCGTGGCTCATCCGATTCTTCCACAGGAAGAACGTGATCGAGGACACCACGCAGCCGGACCACGCCGGCCTGAACGCGATCCAGTCGCAGAAGAAGAACGTGCCGACGATGGGCGGGCTGATGATCCTGGCGGCTATTGTCGTAGCTACTTTGCTATGGAACGACCTGCGATCGTCTTATGTCTGGATCGGGATGTTGGTTCTGATTGTACTGGGCGGCGCCGGATTCGCCGACGACTACATCAAGCTGAAGCGCAAACCGTCGCGCGGACTGACAAAGACACAGAAGCTTGCTATCCAATGTCTCCTCGGTGGAATCGTCGGTTATCTGCTGATCCGAGCTTCCGGCGATATTTCCATCACTGCGTGCCTTTCAATGATTCCTTTCCGGGACTTTACGTTACACGTCGGCTGGTGGTTCCTTCTTTGGTGCAGCTTCGTAATGGCCGCGACATCGAATGCCGTGAACCTTACCGATGGCCTCGATGGCCTGGCCGGAGGGCTTACGCTCATTGCGGCAGCAGTCATGGCATTGGTCGCCGTGGAGTGTTCTACGAGTCCGTACCCGATACCATTAATGCATGCCGACGCTCCCACTTTCAGCTTGGCCATGTCGGCCATGGCCGGCAGCGTGCTCGGGTTCCTCTGGTTCAACCGCCACCCGGCAAAAATCTTCATGGGTGATACGGGCTCGCTCGCTCTCGGCGGGCTGCTCGCTTACGCCGCGCTGGCCATGGAAGCCGAGTTCTTTCTCCTGATCCTCGGCGCCGTGTTCTTCATAGAGGAACTGACCGTCGCGCTGCAGATCGTCGGCTTCAAGCTGACCAAGAAGCGCATTTTCCCGATCACGCCGATCCATCATTACTTTCAGGTCAATTTGAAATGGCCCGAGCAGAAGATTGTGGCGCGGGCGTGGATGCTCGGCGTGGTGTTTGCCGTTCTGGCGATGATCCTGTTGCAGGTGTTCTAACGGACATGAAACGCACAAGCGGAATTCTGTTGTGCTGCGTGGCTACGCTCCTAGCTTTGGGCGCGGTGATGGTGTTCTCGTGCCTGTCGGCGCGGGCGAGCGCGCTCGACATCGGGCTGACGTATCTCTTCAAGCATGCGCTCTGGGTCGCCGGCGGCGTGGTGGTCATGCTGCTCATGAGGCGGCTGGATTATCACTGGCTGGAGAAGCACCAGCGGATCATCGCGATCGTCGCGCTCGCGTCGCTGGCGGCCGTGCTGGTTCCGAGTCTGGGCACGGCGATGCACGGCGCGCGGCGGTGGATCCGGTTTTACGGTCCGATCGGCTTCCAGCCGTCGGAGATCGCCAAGCTGGCGTTGCTGGTGGCGCTGTGCGGCATGGCCGCGCGGCGCGGAGATCAGATGCGCTCGCTGCGCAACGGGCTTCTGCCGTGCATGGCGGTCGTCGGCGCAACGGCCGCGCTGATCCTGGTCGAGCCGGATTACGGCACCGCGGCGCTGATCGGCATCATCGGCTTGCTGGTGGTGCTCGTCGCCGGAGCGCCGGTCTGGCCGATGGCCGCGGCGGGCTTTGCGGGGATCGCCGGCGCCGCCGCGCTCGTCTGGCATTCGCCCGTGCGCCAGGCGCGCGTGCTGGCGTTCCTCGACCCGGCGCAGCATCTGGACGGCGCCGGATACCAGTTGATGCACTCGCTGATCTCGCTCGGCAGCGGCGGGCTGTTCGGCCGCGGGCTCGGCGCGAGCCGCCAGAAGCTCTTCTTCCTGCCCGAACCGGAGACCGACTTCATCTTCGCCGTGATCGGCGAGGAACTCGGACTGATCGGCGCGCTGGCGGTGATTTTCCTCTTCGTGCTCATCCTGCGGCAGGGCATGAAGATCGCTTCCCGCGCGCGCGATCCGTTCGGCGCGCTGCTGGCCTTCGGGATCACCGCGCTGGTCGCGTTCCAGGCGCTGATCCACATCGCCGTCGTCACCGCCTCGATGCCCACGAAGGGCATCGTGCTGCCGCTGGTCTCGTCGGGCGGGTCCTCGATTGTGGTCACGCTGGCGGCGATAGGGGTTCTTCTCAACATCGCGTCGCAGGCCGCAGCCGAGCCGAACGCGGACTTCGAAGTGCTGCGCTCGGAAGATGCAAAGCGGCCGGCGGAAGCGGGCGTTTAGAAGTCGGAGATTAGTCGCATGGGCGAAGGAATCGAAATCAATCGCTTCACCGTGGTCTTCGCCGGCGGCGGCACGGGCGGGCATCTGATGCCCGGGCTGAGCGTGGCGGCGGAGCTGCGGCGCGCCTATCCGTACACCAGCCGACTGTACTTCGTCGGCACGCCCAACTCGCTGGAGCGCCGGCTGGTCGAGTCGCACGAGTTCGACTTCCTCTCGCTGCCGAGCCTGAAGCTGGCCGGCTCGCCCGCGGCGCTGCCGCGCTGGGTCGTGCGGTCGGCCGGCGGGCTGGTCGAGGCGACGCGGCTGATCCGACGGCTGCGGCCGGACGCCGTCGTGAGCCTGGGCGGATACGCCGCCGTCGCGCCGTCGCTGGCCGCGGCCCTCTGCGACGTGCCGATGGCCGTGATGGAGCAGAACGCGGTGCCCGGAAAGACCAACCGGCTGCTCAGTTGGTGGGCGCGCGAGGTGTACGCGCCATGGCCGGGGATCGAGTCGTTCTTCGCGTATCCGGAGCGCGTGCACGTGACCGGCAACCCGGTGCGCGAGGACCTGCCGCGCCGCCGCTCGCCCCACGGGGCCGCGCAGTTCGGCCTCAGCCCGCGCAAGCGCACGCTCCTGGTGATGGGCGGCAGCCAGGGCGCGCAGATGATCAACCGCGCCGTCGTCGCCGCGCTGCCGGAGCTCGAGGCGGAGTCCGAGTGGCTCCAGATCCTGCACAGCGCCGGCCATGCCGGATATGAGGAAACCGCCGCGGCGTACGCCGGCCGGAAAATCCAGTCGGCGGTGCTGCCGTACGTTGAGGATATGGCTTCGGCCTACGCGCTGTGCGACCTGGCGCTCTGCCGCGCGGGCGGGACGACGCTGGCCGAGTTGACCACGCTCGGCGTGCCGGCGGTGCTCGTGCCGCTGCCGATCGCCGCCAACGATCATCAGCGCCGCAACGCCTCGCTCGTCGCCGGCGCCGGCGCCGCCTTGCTGATGGAGCAGGCCGATTTCGCGGAGGGCCGCCTGGCGGCGACGCTCATCAGCCTGCTGCGCAACGACGAGTGCCTCGCCCGCATGCGAGCGGCCAGCCTGCTGCTGGGCCGCCCGAACGCCACGAAGAACGTGGCGGAGCGGCTCGTCGAGTTGATGAACGGGCAGAGAGTTGAGTGCAGAGTGCAGACCCGTCCTTCGTAGCCCTCCGGGCTACTACGGAGGGCGAAGAAGGATGCAGAGTGGAGAACGCAGGACTTAGGAGCCAGGAGTTAGAAGATGGAATTACGAATCAACAAGAGTGCGCCGAGTACGGCGCACGACATCCTGTCTTCCGGGTTCTATCTTCTGTCTTTAGGAGATTCATTTCGTGCGTAGGCGGCCCAAAACAACTCGAAAGCAGCTTCACCTCTGGCCGAAGTCCGCGCACGCCGAGCCGTCGAAGGAGAGCGGCCCGCCGATCCCCTGGCGCGGCAGCGCGGTGCACCTGATCGGCATCGGCGGCATCGGCATGAGCGGCATCGCCGCTCTGCTGCCGCACTACGGCTGCACCGTCACCGGCTGCGACGCCGGCGGCAGCGACATCATCGAATCGCTGACGCGGCGCGGCATCCGCATTTCCATCGGCCACAGCCCGGAACACATCACCGGCCAACTCGGCCTGGTCATCGTCTCCGCCGCGATCCGCGACACGAACCCGGAAGTGCGCGAGGCGATGCGGCGCGGCATCCCCGTCGTCAAGTACGCGCAGGCGCTCGGCTGGCTGATGAAGGACCGCGACGGCATCGCCGTCTCCGGCGCGCACGGCAAGACCACCACCACCTCGATGATCGCCTACGCGCTCAGCTACGGCGGCAAGCATCCCGCGATGGTCGTCGGCGGCGTGGTGCCGCAACTCGGCGGCAACTCGCTCACCGGCCGCGGCGGGCCGTTCGTCGTCGAGGCGTGCGAGTACGACCGCTCGTTCCTCAACCTCAGCCCGAAGGCCGTGGTCGTCACCAACATTGACCGCGAGCACCTCGATTACTATTCGGGCCTCGACGAACTCGTCGAGGCGTTCGGCGCCTTCGTCGCGCAGGCGCCGGCCGACGGGCTCTGTGCGGCTAACGGCGACGACCCGAACGTCCTCTGCGCCGCGAAGCGGAGCCGCGCGCGCGTCGAGACCTTCGGCGAGGGAAAGGACTGCGACTGGCGCGTCAGCGAATGGACCCGCGCCGACGGCCGCACGCGGTTCCGCGCCTTCCACCGCGGCAAGAACATCGGCGTCTTCGAGCTGCTCGTGCCGGGCTTCTACAACGTGCGCAACGCGCTGGCGTGCATCGCAATCAGCAACTTCTTCGACGTGAACCGCCAGGACGTGCGCGAGTCGCTCGCCGAATTCCGCGGCGCGCGCCGCCGCTTCGACCGCCTCGGCGAGGCCGCCGGCGTGATGGTCCTCGACGACTACGGCCACCACCCGACCGAGGTGCGCGTCACGCTCGACGCCGCGCGGCAGGAATTCCCGAAGCGCCGCCTGCTCTGCGTTTTCCAGCCGCACCAGTGCAGCCGCACGCGGCTGCTCATGAACGATTTCGCCGGCGCGTTCGGATCGGCCGATCGCGTCATCGTCCCGGATATTTACTCGGTCCGCGACAGCGAGGCGGACCGCGCGAGCGTGCATTCGCAGGACCTCGTCGAGACGCTGCGCCGCAACGGTGTTCAGGCGGAGTACGGCTCGAGGTTCCCCGAGACCGTGGATCGCCTGCTCCGCTCCGTGCGCAGCGGCGACCTGGTCATGACGATGGGGGCGGGTCCGGTGAACGACGTGGGGATACGGCTCCTGCAGGAGCTGAAGAAAAGGGAGCAAAGCCATGAACTGGCACTCAGGACTTGAGTCGTTCGTGCGACGTGACGAGCTGTTGGCCGAGCGCACGACGTTCGGTATCGGCGGCCGGGCGGCGTTCTTCATGGAGCCGGCGACGGAGGCGGAGTTCGCCGCCGGCTACGCGGCTGCGGCGCGCTCGCGGCTGCCGGTGTTCATCCTCGGCGGCGGGAGCAACCTGCTCATCTCCGACCGGGGCGTGCCGGGCATCGTGATCTGCACGACGAAGCTGGCGGACAAGTCCATGCCCGCGCAGAGCCATTCCACCTTCAGCGCGCACACGGCCGGTTCGCTCGTCCAGTTCCACGCCGGGACAAGCCTGGAAAAGGTCGTCCTCTGGACCGCGCGCGCCGGGCTTTCGGGTCTCGAGTACCTCGCCGGGATTCCCGGCACTGTCGGCGGCGCCGTCCGCATGAACGCCGGCGGACGCTACGGCATGATCTGCGACGCCGTCCACGCGGCCTGGTGCGTGGATACCCAGGGCCGCATCTACATGCGCAACGGCGACGACATCCAGTGGGGCTATCGCGCGACCGACCTGGGCGACCCGATCGTCCGCGTCGAGTTCGACCTCAAGCGCAAACCGCCCGAGGCCGTCAGGCTTCAGCGCGCGAAAATCCTCTCCGAGAAGCGCGCCTCGCAGCCGGTGCAGCAGCACAGCGCGGGCTGCTTCTTCAAGAACCCGGGCGAGGACAAGGCCGGCGAACTGATCGAGATGGCCGGGCTGAGGGGCTATCGCATCGGCGAGGCGTGCGTCTCGCCGAAGCACGCGAATTTCATCGTGAACCTCGGCGGCGCGACCGCGAACGATGTCATGGCGCTCTCCGACACCGTCCGCGACCGCGTCTACGCCGAGTTCGATGTCTCGCTCGAGAACGAAGTCTCAACGTGGGGCTTGCCGCGCGAGCGGCCGCCGGTCAACCGCCTCTTCGTGACGCCGGCGCGGGTGTGATTCATGGACCGAGGCGGACGGACAAATGGACCAGGATGGACGTCGTCCACTGTCGTCCATCGGCCTTGGTCCGCCTCGTCCACTAACGTGATCATTTTCTGAAAGGGCAGCACATGCATCGAAGAATCGCGGTGTTGATGGGCGGCGTCTCAGCCGAGCGCGAAGTGTCGCTCAAGTCCGGGAAAGGCATTGCCGAAGCGCTCCGCCAGAAGGGGCACGAAGTCCACGAGGTGGACATCGCCGAGGAGAGCATCGTGCCGGTGGTCGCCGTCAAGCCGGAGCTGGCCTTCATCGCCCTGCACGGCCGGTTCGGCGAGGACGGCGGGATTCAGGGACTGCTCGAAGAGGCCGGAATCGCGTACACCGGCTCCGACCCGCAGGCCAGCCGCGCCGGAATGGACAAGATGGCCTCCAAGTGCTTCTTCATCACGCACGATGTCCCGACGCCGCCCTTCCGGCTCGTGACGGCCGCGCAGTCGTGGGAGAAGGTCGAGGCCGCCATCGAGGAGATCGGCCTGCCGCTGATCGTCAAGCCGCTGCGGCAAGGTTCGAGCTACGGCGTCTCCCTGGCGAAGACCGGCGAGCAGGTGGCCACCGGCCTCGCCGAGGCGCTCAAGTACGGCCAGCACGCCCTCCTCGAGCGGTTCATCCCCGGCCGCGAGTTCACCGTCGGCGTGTTCGACCAGGCCGCGCTGCCGGTGATCGAGCTGCGCCACTCGCACCAGATTTTCGACTTCAACGCCAAGTACACCGATCGCGGCACGGAACGCATCGCGCATCCGGAGATCCCGCGCGAGGTCGCCGAGAAGCTCCAGGAACTCGCCCTCGCCGCCCATCGCGCGCTGGGCTGCCGGCATTTCAGCCGCGTGGACCTGATGCTCGAAAACGACGGCTGCCCGTATGTCCTCGAAGTGAACACTATTCCGGGCTTCACCGAAAAGAGCCTGTTCCCGCTCGCCGCGCGTGAGGCCGGAATCCCGTTCGCGGACCTCTGCGAGCGGATCGTGGACCTGGCCCTGACGCCGGTGGCGCCGGGCGTGGAAGTCTGAGACATCCGAGTGCGGAGTGCGGAATAGGGAGAATGTGCCATGGCCGCCAAAACCCGGCCGAATGAGAACGCAAGCCGGCAGGCGCTGGTGAACACAGGAATCTGCATCCTCGTCGCCGGCGCGCTGGCCGCCGGCTGCATCGTGGGCATGCAGCAACTCTGGCGCGCGGTCTCCGGCCGGCCGGAATTCGTCGTCCGGCCCGGCGACCTCACGCTCACGAGCCAATGGGCGCGCATCCCCGAGATGAAGCGCGACTTCCTCGCCACCGACCGCAGCGGCATCCTGCGGAGCCCCGGCGTCAGCATCTTCACCGCCGACCTCTGCGAAGACGTCGCCCGGGCGTATGCCGCCAGCCCGTGGGTGCGGCGCGTGCTGCTCGTCGCGAAGGAATTCCCGAACCGGCTCGATGTCCGGCTCGAACTGCGCGAGCCGTTCGCGCTCGTGCAGGTCGGCGGCAAGCACTTCTGCGTGGACGAAGAAGGCGCGCCGCTCAGCTCGCAGTTCTACGACCTGTCCCCGCAGCGCCTCGGCTCGCTCGTCCCGGTCATCACCCTCAACTGCGACTGCCCGGTCCCGAACGCCGGCCGGCCGTGGAAGCAACCGGAAGTCCGGGAAGGACTTGCGATGGTCCGCCTCTACCGCAAGGACCTCGCCCGGAACGTCCCCGTTCACGAAATTCAGGTCCAGAACGCCGAGAACGCCGCCGTGATGGCCACGCTCGTCCTCGACAGCGGCCCGCGCGTCCAGTGGGGCCAGACGCCCGCCGGCCCGCGCTCGCCGGCCGAAATCTCCACCGCCCAGAAGACCACCGCCCTCCTGGCCATCAGCAGAAAGGAAGGCCCGCAGATCGGACGGTTCAAGACCATTGACGTCCGCTGGCCGGCGCCGTTGTGCGAATGAATCTTTCACTCGATCCGAATTTTGCAAAAAGGAGTGCATCGTGAACAAGCATTTGAGCATCGCCATGTTCCTGCTCGGCGCATGCCTTGCGTTGGGATTCGTTTATGGGATGGGCAAGGTCTCCCATGCGGTCGCCGAGTTCAAGCAACCCCATTCTATCCGTGTGAAAGGATATGCCGAGCGGCAGATCACGTCCGACACGGCGACCTGGAACTGCACGGTAACCGTCCGCGAGGGTCAACTCCAGACGGGGTATGCCCGGATAAAGCAGGACGTCGAGGCGTGCAAGCAGCAACTCAAGGCGCTTGGGGTGACCGAAGGCGAACTGAACGTTGGCCCCATCCAAAGCGACATTCGGTACAAACGCAGCGAGAAAGGGCAAGATACCAACGAGGTTGATTACTACAATCTCACGCAGAGCATGGACGTGGGCTCCAAGGATGTCCATAAGGTGGACCGAGTCTCGAAGGAGATTACTGAGTTGATCGCAAAAGGAATCGAGGTGCGGTCCGAGAAAGTCGCTTTTACGGACTCGCAGATCGAGAAGGTCAAGCTTGAACTGCTCGCCGAAACAACGCAGAACGGATGGCAAAGGGCCGAGGTTCTCGCCGAGCGAAGCAAGGGGAAGGTCGGCGCGCTGATTTCGGCAAATCAGGGAGTGTTCCAGATCGTCCCGGTAGACTCCACGGAGGTCTCCGGCGAAGGCGTGTATGACACCAGCACCATCGAGAAGGCGATCAAGGCTGTCGTGACCCTGGAGTTTGCGGTCAAGAAGTAGTTTTTCCTTCGCGTGGCACTGGAGCATTGGGTGGCCAACGCCGAGAGGCAGCTATTGTTCAACGGAGAGATGTCCCGGCGACGGCCGTAATTCTGATTGTTGCGGCGCTGGCCCAACCCGCTGTGCGAGTGAACAGATCGGATTTCGCCGCAGAGCTCACACCGCGACGCGGGCGCACGAATCCCCGTTTTCCCGGCGCTCAACTTTTTCTCTTGCGTTGTGCCGCGCGCCCCTTGCGTTCAATGACGCGACAAACTCTTCGTAATCTCTGTGGGCCATTGATGCCTCGGGTCTTGAGGACGCTGCTGGTGCAGTCGTCCACCGTGTTCACGCGCTGCGCGGGAGTCAGGTTCTCATACCAGAAGCGGAAATCCTGATCCTCCGCTTCATCCCATCGAAGCACAGCCCCTTGCCAGACGCGGCCATGCCTGTCCTTCGCCCGTCCCCGAATCTGCATGCCCTCTCCTTACTGGACGTTTCCGTGCTATCCTTGCGGCGGCTCGCCGTCAAGGCGGCGGCCGCCTTCGACATCGGACTCTTCCGGCCCGCGCGGCTCAACGTTGGCAACGAGCATAAGACGCGCTATAATCGAAAATGAAGGGAAAGGAAGCGCGATGCCTTACAAACCGGTCCCCGGCGGGCTCGGGCGGATTTACGTCCCAGCCCCGCAGCCCGAGACGCCGAAGAAGCACGACTGCAAGGACTGCTTTTTCTGCCAGTGGTGCGCCGAAGAACGCTGCCGGCTCTGCAGAAAAAAGAGTTGCCGCCGGCGCAAGTGAGAGTGGTCTGCGTAAATATCTTTCCAAGAAGCACGCCGTCGAACTGCCTGCGCCACCCCTTGAACGCCCGGATTGTTTTCTGTAACATGACGGTTGCCGTTGCGAAGGGGCGTTTCGCGCCGGCTCGGAGGTACGTGTCGGCCTTCATCATCGTGCGCTGGCCGTTGAGGCGGCTGCCGGATTGGTGTGGTTTTGGATCGGCCCCCATTCTGACTACGATAGAATGCTGGGCTGACGCTTTCTCGTCGGGAGAAGCTGAAACGAGGAACGGCGGATGGCTTTTCGACCCGATCGTTTGACGATCAAATCTCAGGAGGCGCTGCAGGCGGCGCAGGATATCGCGCGCGAGCGCTCTCAGCAGGAGCTGACGCCGGAACATCTGCTGCTGGCGCTGGCGCGTCAGAAGGACGGCGTGGTGCCGCCGATCCTCCAGCGCGCGGGCGCGTCGGCGGACCGGCTCGAGCGCCGGCTCGAGGAGACGCTCGACGCGATCCCGAAGGTCTCCGGCGGCGAGCTCTACGCCTCGCCGCGCCTGGGCAAGCTGTTCGATCTGGCCGAGAAGGAAGCGAAGGCGCTCAAGGATGAGTACGTCAGCGCCGAGCACCTGCTGCTCGCGGCGGCCGAGGGCGACGGCGCGGCGAAGACGATCCTGAAGGAGGCCGGCCTCACGCGCGCGAATATCCTGACGATCCTCAAGACCGTCCGCGGCACGCAGCGCGTGACCGACCAGGAGCCGGAAGGCAAGTACCAGGCGCTCGAGCGCTACTGCCGCGACCTGACCGCCGCCGCGCGCGCCGGCAAGCTCGATCCGGTGATCGGCCGCGACGAGGAAATCCGCCGCGTGATGCAGGTGCTCAGTCGCCGCACGAAGAATAACCCCGTGCTGATCGGCGATCCCGGCGTCGGCAAGACCGCGATCGCCGAAGGCCTCGCCCGCCGCATCGTCGAGGGCGACGTGCCTGAAGGATTGAAGAACAAGCGCGTGCTCGCGCTCGATCTGGGCGCGCTCATCGCCGGGACGAAGTTCCGCGGCGAGTTCGAGGACCGCCTCAAAGCCGTCCTCAAGGCGATCACCGAGGCGGAAGGCTCGGTGATCCTGTTCATTGACGAGCTGCACATGGTCGTCGGCGCGGGCGCGGCCGAGGGCGCCGCCGACGCGGCGAACCTGCTCAAGCCGGCCCTGGCGCGCGGCGAACTGCGCTGCGTCGGCGCGACGACGCGCGACGAGTACCGCAAACACATCGAGAAGGACGCCGCGCTCGAACGCCGCTTCCAGCCGGTCCTCGTCGGCGAACCTTCCATCGCCGACACGATCGCCATCCTGCGCGGGCTCAAGGAGCGCTACGAGGTCCACCACGGAGTCCGCATCCAGGATTCCGCCCTCGTCGCGGCGGCCACGCTCTCCGAGCGCTACATCACCGACCGGTTCCTGCCCGACAAGGCGATTGACCTGGTGGACGAGGCCGCTTCGCGCCTGCGGATGGAGATGGACAGCCTGCCGGTGGAGCTCGACCAGACCGAGCGCCGGCGGATGCAACTGGAGATCGAGCGCCAGGCGCTCGCGCGCGAGAAGGACCCCGCCTCGCGCGAGCGCCGCGCGAAGGTCGAGCAGGAACTCGCCGAGCTGAAGGAGAAATCCACGCAGCTCCGCGCGCACTGGGAGAACGAGAAGGCCGCGATCCGGAAGATCCGCCAGGCGAAGGAGAAGCTCGAATCCGCGCGCACCGAGGCCGAGCGCGAGCAGCGCCACGGCAACCTCCAGCGCGTCAGCGAGCTCCGCTACAGCGCGATCCCCGCACTCGAGAAGTCCATCGAGGAGGAGAACCGCTGCCTGCTCGAGCTCCAAAAAGACCGCAAGATGCTCAAGGAGGAAGTGGACGAGGAGGACATCGCGCAGGTGGTGAGCAGTTGGACGCACATTCCCGTCAGCCGGATGCTCGAGAGCGAGAAGGACCGGCTGTTGAAGATGGAGGAGCGCCTCTCCGAGCGCGTGGTCGGCCAGGAAGAGGCGATCCTCGCGGTGAGCAACGCCATCCGCCGCGCGCGCGCCGGCCTGCAGGACCCCGGCCGGCCGATCGGCTCGTTCATGTTCCTCGGCCCCACCGGCGTCGGCAAGACCGAACTCGCCCGCGCGCTGGCCGAGTTCCTCTTCGACACCGAGCAGGCGATGGTCCGCATTGACATGTCCGAATACATGGAAAAGCACGCAGTCTCGCGGCTGATCGGCGCGCCGCCGGGCTACGTCGGCTACGACGAGGGCGGCCAGCTCACCGAGGCCGTCCGCCGCCGCCCATATTCGGTGATCCTCTTCGACGAGATCGAGAAGGCGCACAACGACGTCTTCAACGTGCTCCTGCAAGTGCTCGACGAAGGCCGCTTGACCGACGGCCACGGGCGCACGGTGGATTTCAAGAACACGCTGATCATCATGACCAGCAACATCGGCAGCCATCAGATTCAGGAGGCCGGCGGGCGCGTGACCGAGGCGCTCGAGGAATCGGTGCGCCAGATGGTCCGCGCGCAGTTCCGGCCCGAGTTCCTCAACCGCGTGGACGACATCATCATCTTCCACGCGCTCACGCTCGAGCAGATCGAGCGCATCGTGGACATCCAGCTCAAGTCGCTGCGGAAACTGCTTGCCGACCGCAACCTCGAGATCGAGCTGACGAGCGAGGCGAAGAAACACATCGCCAGGGAAGGCTTCGACCCGGTCTTCGGCGCGCGCCCGCTCAAGCGCGTGATCCAGCAGAGCGTCCAGAACGAACTGGCGATGCGCCTGCTCCGCGGCGATATCCGCAACGGTGACCAGATCCGCGTGGACTGGAAAAAGGGCGAGTTCGTCTTCGAGAAAAACGGCTGAACGAACGGATTCACCACCAAGAACGGCGAGAAGTGAGAACTGAAAAGTGAGAACTGAGAAGCGAGAGAGAAGGAAGACTTTCACTTTTCAGTTTTCAGTTCTCAGTTCTCCGTTGTCGGCGTCTTGGCGGTAAAAGCGAGTGTAGCCGGGAGGCTGATGTGGCGGGAATGAATGACGGCGACGTGTACGGCGCGGCGGCGGCGGAAGGGGTGAAGCCGGAGGAAATCCTGGATTTCAGCGCGAACGTCAACCCCGCGCCGCTGCCGGAGGCGCTGCGGCAGGCGCTCCAGGATTCCATCCGGTGCCTTTCGCACCCACCGGACCCGGAGGCGCGGAAGCTGCGGCAGCGCGCGGCGGAGGTCTACGGAGTCTCGCCCGACGAGGTGCGCGTCGGCAACGGCGTCAGCGAATTCCTCTACGCGATCCCGCGCGGGCTGCGGCCCCGGCGGGTGGTGATGCCCGCGCCCTGCTGCACCGATTACTGGCGCGCGAGCGATTACGCCGGCGCGGAATCCGAAGGCGTGCTCTCTTCCGAGGCGAAGGAGTTCGCGCTCGATCCGGCGCAACTCGAGATGCGCCTCGGCGGCACGGACATGGTCTTCCTCGGCAACCCGGGCGATCCGACCGGCGTTGCGGCGTCGGCGGACGCGATCCGCACGCTGGCGAAGAAATTCCCCGGCGTCATCTTCGTGGTGGACGAATCGTTCGTGGAGTTCGTCCCGGAAGCGCTCGGCGCGTCGCTGCTGGGCGCGCCGCTGCCGGCGAACGTGATCGCGCTCCGCTCGCCCGCGGCGATCCACGGGTTGGCCGGACTGCGGCTGGCCTTCCTGTTCGCGGGGCGGATGCTGATCGAGCAGGTTCAGGCCGCGCGCGAGCCGAACGCGGTCGGCTCGCCGGCGCTCTGCGCGGGCGAAGCCCTGCTGGCCGGCGCGCAGGAGGCGTCCGCGCTGCGGCAGCCGGTCATCGCCGAGCGCGAGCGCGTGCGCGACGAACTCTCGCGCACGGCGGGCATCCGCGTCTTCCGCTCGCAGGCGAACTTCCTGTTGCTGAAGACGACGCGGCCGGGCCTGAGCGCCATGCAGCTTTGCGAGCGCCTGCTCAAACGGAAGGTGCTCATCCGCAACGTCGCCGGTTACCGCGGCCTCGACGGACGTTTTGCGCGAGTCTCCGTCCGCTCAGCCGCCGACAACGACCGGCTGCTGGCGGCGTTCCGCGAGGCTTTAACGGAAAGTGCAAAGTGAAAAGTGCAAAGTGGAAAATTAGTCGGCTTCCACTTTGCACTTTGCATTTTTCACTTTGCACCCCGTCGTTATTTCGCGGACTTGGCCTCCATCACGAGGACCGAATCATTCGCGCCCGGCGACACGCTGCCGTAGAGGAAATCCACGTTGACCTTCCGCTGCGCCAGGCGTTCCATCATCTCGGCCAGCGCGCCCACCTTGTTCGGCAGCTCGATCAGGCGCACCGGCGTCTGGGTCACTTCGAACCTCAGGTCCTCGAGCACTTTCACGCCCGAGCGCGCGTCGTCCACGATCATGCGCACCAGGCACGCTTCCGTGGCGTCCACCACCGAGATCGCCATGATGTTCACGTCGCCATCGGCGAGCGCGCGGCAGACCTTCGCCAGCATCCCCGGCTTGTTCGGCAGCGAGACCGTCAGTTGTTTCGCCCGTTCCATCGCATCTCCTCCGTTCTCAGCCCGGCATGAACTCCATGGGCGCCCGCGAGACCTTGCCATGGGCGAGTGTAACCCGCTGCAACGGCGAATGTAAAGCGAAAAATGCAAAGTGCAGTAATCGGTTAGTCATAGGGGGGAGGAGGGCGATTCGGGCTTGGGCGGGGCGAAGGGCAGGGCATACGGGTCGAGGGAAGGGTTTTCGGCGAGGCGATCCAGGGCGGACAGGAGTCGAGCGGCTGGCGGCGCGCGCCGTTTCTTGAGCGTGTGCAGGATGCTCATG
>Ga0315281_10001319_pt1 | contig 36392 bp, 38 predicted proteins | sample YL17G07_0_MG_FD_204540 | JGI IMG/M metagenome (GOLD analysis project Ga0315281, IMG submission 204540) | Sediment microbial communities from Yellowstone Lake, YNP, Wyoming, USA - YL17G07_0 | ecosystem: Environmental > Aquatic > Freshwater > Lake > Sediment | place: USA: Wyoming | collected...
TCTGGGGCGTGTTGCGCCCACGCATCAACCGCTCCAGTTCTGCCCGCTCGCTATCGGATACACTGACCGGCACTCTCTCCATGGAGAGAGTCTACACATAACGACACTTACGAGACACTACACTAGCCCATCGCCAGGCGATACGGCCAAGAGATGCGTCCCCACGCGAGGTGTTCGGAAATCGCCCGTGTCGAGCACCGCGTCCAGCCGTCTGAGTTCGCCTCTACGATGAGACACGAACAGCCATCCCGAACATGGACGGATGGGCCTCGTTCGCGCCGCCAACCGGCCCTCCGTGCAACCTCGCCACCAGTCACCCTAAGCGGGACGCCAGTACTTCCGCCTGCGGCGAGCGGGCGACACTGGGTGCCCAGCGCCGGCCGTTTGTCCACGTATGGCGGGCACCGGTCGCAGAGGTTGTCGCCGCGTGGCCCAAGTGGGCCGGCCCGATGGGCATCCTCAGCGTCAACTGATGACCACGCCCCAGAACTCACAGAACCCGTGGGGGTTACCTGCGGCCCTGGAAGGTGATGTTCGGGCGCGTCGGGCTGAAATAGTGCCTGACCGGGAGTCGAGGACGAGCCGGACGACCGTCAATCCATCCGCCGGCATCGTACCAGTCAGGGTGGAGCCGTCACTGTCGTCCCCGCAGGTGACGCTGAACTGGGGGCCGTGGATGAGGACTACAACCTCGCTGCTATGGCGCCGTCGTCCACCTGAAGGTGTACCGTACCGCGGCGGAGCCGAAGTTAGTGTTCATCGTCACCACGAGGACGAATGCCGGATTCTCCTTCGCGCGGGCCGTCGCGACCTGGGAGAGGCCCAGCGACGGGTTTACCGCGTACATGAGCTGCTCGAACCTGGGGAAAGCGAATTCGAGGGCCTCGGACTCCGACTCCCGCGCGTGGGTGTCGACCGACGGACCGGACGGCGGATCCGTCGACGCCACGATCTCCGTCCGCCCATCGGGGTGGGTGTACGTTGCCTCAGCTTTGCCAGAGGGGCGGTCGGTGCAGGGGCCCTCGCCCGACTCGCTCCCTCGCGCCTCCATCACGATCGTGATTCGCTCTTTCTCCGCGGCCTGGGCAGGAATGGCAGTCCACCGCACGCTCCCGTCGGCGGATCCGGGCCGGACAAAGTTGTTCCCGGCGAAGCGGCAGCTGGCGGTCAGCTCGCCCGGTCCGCCCCCAACGGCATACGTGGCGCCATTCGCATTGCCCGCCGGTTGCTTCACGACTTCCGTCCCCGCCAGGACCCATCGGCCTTCCTTCCGGGCGACGCTGCCCGTCGCTGTGGCCTGGGCGTACTGACCCCGCAACCTGGCCGAGACGAGCACGTGAAAGTTGGCGAGGGGATAGACCGCGAGTTTCTCGAAGTCCACGTCGAACGTGAGTGGCGGGACCCGGCTGTCGGAGAACTTGAGGGTGCCTCGCAGCTGTTGGCTGAGGAGTGGCATTGTCCCGGGCCTCTCATAGCCCGCCTTGAACCCCCTCGGCAGCATCACAGCCTCGCTCTCGAGGAACTCGGACGCCGCCTTGCGCACGACGTACACCGCCACGTACAACGTGTCGTCGCGATCGTCTTCCAGTGGTGACGCGTTCCTGACGCCCGTGATCCGCGCTGCCTGGCCGCCGGGCCCGGAAAGCTCAACGACTGGATCGAGGTCCGCGAGCCCGGTCTTCCCGGCGAGCACGTCCGCGGGGATCACGTCTTTCGGTACCCCTATCCGGATGGCCTGGAAGTCCGGCTCCGTTCGAGCAATGACTGTGGGCCAGGACTCTTCGGCGTAGGGGGTCAAGGGGAGGACCTGCAGGGGCGACTGAGGCCAGGTTTCTCCGACCTGCCATGCTCTGTGAAGGTCGAGGAGGCCGGAGTACTCCACCTTCCACGCCATCTGATGGAGGACGGACGCTGGATAAGCACCTGTCGCCTGGACAAGAGGCGCGTGGACCGTCCCGTGGATCATCACTGGAGGAATCACATTTGAGAGCAGAGGACAGCCCGCTGGGGGGCAGTACCCGTTCGTCCCGGCAGTAACCTCGCGTACGCTCTTGAACACGTACCAGTCTGTCTCTCGGACAGCGGCGAACATCCCAACCGCATAGGCGAACTGTGCGATCGTAAGCCCATGCGCGGGGAGCATCGCGCGGCCCTCCTTCGCCATGAGGACCTTTTCCTCCCACATGTCCATGACGAAGCTCGTTCCGCCGGTCGCTCCCGCGGATCCCCCCTCGAACGCCATGAATGCGAATGGATTGACGGGGTCGGTGGCGTATTCTGATTGGACCCAGTTTAGAAGCTGATCCGCTGCCGAGAAGGCGATCGAGAGGCCGATCGATCCGGGCACGATCTTCGCCCAGGCCAGGGCGACGGGCAGCCAGCGCACCACAACCTCGACGTTGTCCTTCAGCCAGTCGACGACAGCGAGCCGCTCAATCGCCCTGGTTGAATAGAGGCGCAGGGAGAGGTCCGCCGGCCATTGGGTGGCCACGATCGGGTAGCTGGCGGAAAACCTCTCGGTCTCTTGAAGCACGGCCGCGTCGGCTTCCCGGGACTGGCCCTGCTTGAGGGGGACGTCGGTCCACTTCAGTTCGCCGTACGGCACCAGGACGCGGAGGTCGAGGTTGGCGAACGTCCCGTCCGCCACCAGTGCGGCTGCGAGGTCGACGCCCCAGGGGGCGTAGTCTCGCAGTCCGTCCTCGATCCAGCGATCGACATAGTCGAGCGTCGTCCGGCCCCCATCGGACCCGGCCGACAGGCGAGGGTCAGTCGCCCGGAAGGCGAGCCATTCATCGCGGACAGCGACCAGTCTGCGGATGCCCGTTGCATAAACAGCGTTGGCCGTGACCCTGCTCGCCCCGATCGGCGCCCCTGCGGCCTGGAGGGCCGCGTCGAGCGGGATCCCGGCCAGCGCCGAACCGAGCATCCGCCGCGCGAAGCGGTAGTGACCACGGATACGGTCGAGTTCCTGGTCTGGAGTTGTCTGCAGGGCGGCGAGTGCGACTTGCCGTGAGTCCGGCACCGGTCGGGATACTGCGTCCGTGAGCCATGCCTCGGTCTCCTTCTGCCAGGCGGCCCGGTCCGTCCAGTAGAGCTGCGCGACGCGAAGGTCCTCCTGCTCTTCGGTGGAAGGGGCTGGCGCGCCCGGCTTCGGGTGGGCCAGCGCAAAGGTCCACGGAGCCGGCGTCCTCGCGACGCTCACCCGGTAGCCATGTTTGCCGTTCGCGAGCGTGACTCGCTCCGAAGGAAGCTCCACCCAGAGTCCAAGGCTAGTGCGCACGATTACCCGTTCAGCACCGTCCGTACTCGCAGGGAGTTCGATCGAGGTGGGCTCCTGGATCGAGACGCCGGTGTAGGAGACGAACTCCCAGCCATCTCCATTGCTCTCCCAGGCCGGGTCGGGTTCCACCGGCACGCGCCGCAGATCGACGGTGGTCCCATAGAGCGCCTCGGCTGCCGGGACCTCCGCCCTCGCGCCGGAAGGATGATCGAGTCGCACGTGACCGCGGATTGGGAAGCCGTTCGGGCCCGCCTCCGGCGGTTCGTCAAGCACCGTAACGCGGCTCTCGGTCTTTTCTCCCACGGACGTCTGCTCCCCTTCTCCGCCCCGCAGGAAAAGCAACCAGGCGAGTACGCCAATGATGGCGATTACGGTTCCGAGGGCGGCAACCCCGACCCAGCCAGTGCGGCCAAGGAAGCCCGGCGCGAACGGGTGGCGGGAGCGCATTTGGGGGCGCGCGGGACTCATCCCCGCCTGCGGCGCGCCGCAGGCCCGGCAGAAGCTCGCGCCAACGCGTCGCTGTGCTCCACACTGCGCGCAAGCGCCCGACCCTGCCACAACGGCGGCGCCACAGGCCTTGCAGAATCGCGCCCCGGCCGAGAGGGACGCGTCGCAGGCGTGGCACCTGTCGGTGACGGCGACCATTGCCTCGCTCCTCGTGGGTACCTGCTCGTCGCTACACTGCTGCGAAAGAGAGTCCGGCACGAGGGCCAAATGGGCCGCGATTCATCGGACAAGAGGCGATCCAGAAGTTGACCGCCCGTCACAAAGAGTCGAAAACCGGCCCCGCCGTTCGCCGCTCAGAATCCTCGCCGTCGGCGGCCAGGACTTCCCCTGTACTGGCATTGTCATCGGCTCGGGCTTCCCGTTGGTTTGCACCGGGCCAAACGGGGCCCCACGGGCCTCAGACCACAGGTCAGTCGGTCTGTCCCATGGGCGCCGCTGCACGATTGTTCGATAGTGTCCCCGCGGCGCCGCCTCTACCAGCGGGCGCGCCACACGGAAGCGGTTGATTTTGGCCTGAGTCAGGACTTCCCTCGCGGGGTGAAACAGCCTCCTGATGGAGGCAGCGTAAGGACTTCCCAATCCACCAGCGGCGGTGGCGAGGGCGGAGACATGACGCGGGCCGCGTTCATCGCCTGCAGCCCGTTCGGCACGATCACACGCCGCCCCCTGCGTTCTCCGAGCCAGCCAGCCCACCAGCTGAAGGTGCCCGCCGAAAGGATGACGTGGTCACAGCCGGCCAGGGCGAAAAGGTCCACGACCGGGTCGAGTCCGTCGCCAAAGCTCACCTGGCGGCTATCGCCGAGCCCGAGATGTGTCCGGCACCAGGTGACATCGCCCGGCGAATCGGAGAACACGAGGAAATTGGTGTGCTCCGGGAAACGGCTCGCGGCCTCGCGGTAGTAGTCGGCTGAGAGCGTTGAAAACGGTGCGCTTGCCTTTCCTCCCGGGACTCGGTCGCCCCGCCGCAGATGGACACCGACGACGGGCCCGCTACCCCCGTTGCGCGCACGCTCGACCAACGCGCCTGCCCGCCGGGTGACGGTTGGGTCCCGGGGCTGGAACCGCTGGCGGAGCGCCGGGATGACATCGCCGAAGTACACGGAGTCCTCCCAGTAGCCCCGCAGCAAGGCGCTGCCGTTCGCGCCGAGGATGAAGCTGTCCCGCTCGCCGAGGACTTCGCGGTGGGCCCGCCGGAACGAAAGCGCTGTAGGGAGGACGGCCGCTCTCCGGATGGGGATCTGCAGACGCCCGAGCACGAATTCGCGTTCTGCTCCCGGACGCTCGTAATAGCGGAGGTCGAGCAGTAGGCGCGCGCCATTGCGTTTCGCGTAGGCGAGCGCAGCCGCGTACTGGAAGAGCTGGTTGCCGAGCCCACCGCTGATCTCCAGCACCGTCCGCGGTGTGCCCCAGTCGAAGCGCGGCCGTTCCTCCAAATGGGACTGCTGCCGTCGGGACGGCATGGTTGCAATCAACTGGCGGACGTCCCTCGCAAAGGATGGCCACCCGGAGTCGAAAGAACGAGCTGGCAGCCCCAACCATTCCGGGGTTCCGCCAAATTGGCGGAGATGCCCTTCGAGCCGGACTGCGGCCTGCTCGCGATCCGGCTCCGTGTAGCAGAGTTCGAGAATGGCGAGAAGCCCTTCCGACCGCGCCCGGTGCCTTGCTGCCAGCGCCAGGGCCAGGGCGGCAGCTGAAACCTCGAGGTCTTCGGCCGGCGTTGAAGCCCAACGCATCGCCGTCCTCAGCGCCGGCGGATTGATCTTGGACCTTCTGCGGGCAAGGACGCGGTAGACGGCCGTGAGGTCGAAGCCGCCGGGCCCCTTGGCTTCAAGTCGGCGCTCGCGGCCCGCCAGTTTCGCCACCTGCCATTTGACGCGTCGGACCAGCCCGGGCTCGACCCGGCCGGAGCGGGGCCAGTCAAGCGGTAGCTCCACCCGTTCAACCACCATCAGCGAGTACTCAGCCATGCGTCGAGCGAACGCGACACCTCGGTTCGATCCTTCGTGGAGAAATACCAGTCGATCGTCCGGTGGAGCCCTTCGAAGAAGGCGACCTCAGGCTTCCAACCGAGCAGTTGCTCAGAAAGCCGGTTGTCGGCCACGCGGTTGAGCGGTCCCGTCGGCATCTCGGGTTGAAATTCGACCCGCGGCTCATGACCTGTGTAGCGCAGCACCTCGCGAACCGCATCACTGACGCGGATCCGTTCCATCGTGCCCAGGTTGACGGCGGTGGCGTCGTCGATGCACTCGGCGGCCCGAATCGTCCCTTCCACGATATCGCCCACGTAGGTCCAGTTTCTGACCTGTTCGCCGGTGCCCCAAACTTGAAATGGGTCCTGGCCGATGAAGGCGCGCGCGATCATCGCGATGACAGCGTGGTTCTCCCTCCCACGTTCGCCGTAGACCGTGAAGTAGCGACAGGAAGCAGACTTCATTTTGCCTTCGCGCCAGAGTGCCGCCAGGGTCATTTCGCCCATGAGCTTCGCCCATCCATAGAGGTTGTCCGGGTCCCAGGGAGGGCCTGCTGCTTCTTCGCCGAGGAAGAGCTCCTCCGCTGGGTCCATCTGGCGGAAGTTCGGATAGACGCATCCGGAGGAGGCGTAAACGACCTTTTCCACGCCAGCCGCCACGCTCGCCGCGAAGACAACGCCGTCCAGCACGAGGTTCGTCGCGCAGGCGGATTGGTTCAGGTCCACGTAGCCGCGTCCGCCATGGTCGGCGGCGAGGTGGAACACGAGGCGAACCCCCTCCACCGCATGCCTGGCAAAGGCGGGCTCGCGCAGGTCGCCTTCGAGCAGGTCGATCCGCCCCGTATCAAGATGAACCCGGAGGTTGTCGAGACTGCCGCTGCTGAGGTCGTCGGCCACACGCACCCGGGCGCCGCGATCGACCAGCACATCGACGAGGTGGGAACCAATGAACGAGGCCCCGCCAGTCACGAGCACGGACTGTCCGGTCCAGTCGAAATTCGGACTTCTCACGGTTCACCTCATCCGACCGAGCGTCGCGGCACCTGCCAGCGCCGCAGGACCCTGGCACAGGCCATCAGGCCGCTCCCTCCAAAAATACCAGATGGGGCGTCTTGCCAAGTGGGGACACTATTGGTGGATCGTGTACGACCTGCAGCACAACGGCCGCGGTCAGACTCAGTCGGCCTGAGCCGCCCTGAGGGCCCGAACCGCCGCGCGCCCCCCAACGGCTCTACTTCGCCCGCTGCCACATGAAGAACGACACTAGAACGACGTATGCCGAGAGAGAGAGGAACCCCGCGAAGGTGAAGAAGCCGAACGGCGCGAACGCCCCAGACTTCGCCACCGAGAACGTCGCAACTACGGCAAGCACGGCAGCCGCCAGACCGATCCACCCGAGCCATTTCGGGACGGTAGAGCCCTTGAGCAGGATGTAGCCGGAGGCAGCCTCCGTTGTGGCAAACGCGGCAAATATCCCCGAGCTGCACCCTATCGTGCCGAGCAGGCTAAGGGTGCGCGCGGAACCTTCGTCGAGGCCGTTTCCGTCGCCAAGGTAACCGAGCGCGCCGGTCCAACCCGTCGCTACAGTGATCACCGCCCCCCCAACGATGAACGCGACTGCTGCCGCCGTGGCCAGGATGCCGCCTTCTGCCTCGTCGCGACGCAGCAAGTTCCAGAGCCCGGCCACGAACAGAAAGGCCGGGATGTTGGCGAGCAGGCCGATGAGCATTTGCACGAGGAGAACCGTGCGATGGTCAGAGTAGTAGGCGAGGAACTTGGCCGCCGATTCGTCCGGAGAGGGAGGCGGCGAGACGATGAAGGCCGAGACGAGCGTCGCCGCAACGAACAGTATCCCCGCCGCTCCAGCAAGCTTCTGACCGTTCAACGTCCCCATGCAAACAGCTCCTAATCTTTGGGCGCGGAGTCTATCAGTTCCATGGGAATCTTCAATTGCCGTCGGTCCGGCGAACACCTGAGGCCAGCAAGACCAGCGTCCGTCTCTGCCGCCACGACCGCATCGTGTTACCGCTGGCGCACTCGCCTGCCCGAGGGAGACCGGGGGCCCTCCGGGCGTTTGGCAGGCAGTCCGCCGGCGAATGTGACGCCCATCGCGACCCAGCGCCCAAGCGCCTGGTCATCCAGGCCGTCCTTGCCTACGAACACCATTCCTCGCATAGCTCGGCCGGTGAACTCCATGGGCCGGGCATGCGGTTGGGCCAGCGCCCCCTCGTATCTTTCTGGCCCGGTGCGGACCATCAGGTCACTCCCGACGATGCCGCAGGCCATGTTCCCGCTGAGCAGGAAGGCGACGCCCCCGAACATCTGCCGTTCCGTCACGGTCGGACTCGCCGCGAGGCAGAAGCGCACCCTCTCCGCCAGTTGCTCGTCGTACATGGCCGACCTCCCGGGACCGGTGCCCAGAGGATAGCTCACTCACTCCCGGACGCGGGACACGCGGAGCGCGCCCCAGGTCGAGACCATGAACGGGACGCTGTAGGTGAGCGGCACCTTCCATCCCAGATCGGAGGGATGTTGCCCGTCAAACAGCAGCGATCCCTGGTTGATCAGCGTCAGCACGGTTCCCACCACCGCGGCGGTCGGAACCGACACCCGCAACATGGCCGGGTGGGAGGCGGCGTGCCACAGGCAGACGGGGGCTCCCGCTCCCCCGAGGCGGAAGCGGACCCGGGGGCGATGATGGGGTCCACACCCCGACGTACCCTCTGCGACCCGGGATGGCGGTGCGGCTTTCGTCACGGCGGAAGCCTACTCCTTCCGAAGTCGTCCTCCGCGTTTGGCGTCGCGCCATCGAGCCGAAGCCCGTCTCCGTGAGTGCCCCCATAGCATCACGATTGCCGGATCGTGCGGCCGGGTGGGGGGAATCGGGTAGACTTCCTGAACCACCGATGGCCCAGCACGCAGACCCCTGGCCCTTCTTCGGCCTGACGATCACCGCGCCCGGTCTCGAACTACGCTACGCGACCGACGAACTCCTCCTGGAGCTCGCAGCCGTTTCCGGCGATGTGGTCCGGCCGGGAACGCGGCCTTTCGACGGCGACGCCACCTTCTATGACCCGTCTCCGGCCGGACGTCGACGCTGGCTGGCGGGACAGTGGGCGGCCCGGGCTCGAACCGCCGTTGACTGGTGGGTGCTGGCGTTCGCGGTCGTCGTGGACGGGCGCGCTGTCGGCGCTCAGGAGATGACGGCTGCGAACTTCCCGGCGCTCCGAACGGTCGAGACCTTCTCGTGGCTCACCCGAAGCCAGCAGGGTCGCGGCTTCGGCCGCCAGATGCGGGAGTCTGTCCTCCATCTCGCTTTCGACGGACTCGGCGCCTACCGCGCCCGAAGCGAGGCCTTCGAGGACAATGAGCCCTCCTGCTCCGTCTCCCGGGCTCTCGGCTACGAGCGGGACGGGACCTCGTGGACTCTCCGTGAAGGCACTCCGGCACCGATGACCCGATTCCTGCTGACCCGCGAAGCGTGGCTGGAACGAAGAACGAGCGGCATGACCATCCGCGGCCTCGAACCCTGCCTGCCGCTCCTCGGTCTGGCATGATCGCCCCCCGACGGCGGATGCGGACACGATGCTCCGAGTTGGTGCTCGAACAACAGCTTGCTGCGTAGCTATCGCCAGGAACCGCACTCGCGCCGGTGGCGTTCAACCTGCTCCTGCCACTCCTCGGTCGCCTTGCTCGCCCTTTCCGGGAGGGTATGGTCGACGCTCCCGGCCGGGACCCCGCCGTCATGCGGCTCCAGACGCTGATCATGGCTCGCCACCATCGCCAGATCGTGCCGCTTTCCCGTACTCCTCCTCACCAGGGAGCACACGACTCGCGATCGCCCACTGCTCCTCCTCCGCGAGCGCGTCCGCCCAGCGCATGTCCATCGGCGCTCCGAGCGGGTGCAGGTGCTCCTTCGCTGCACGGGCCTGTGCGCGTGTTGCCGGGCGGTCGTGGGCCAGCGCCTTCGCGAAGCCGGTGAGCAGGGCCAGGTCCCTGGCCGGGATCGGTACCGGCCAGGACACCGTCTCGCCCTCCAGCGCCGCCAGCCGCGCGAGCAGCTCGCGGCGGGTCATGCCCGCTCTCCCGGAGGCACGTCTTCCTCACCCGGGCGTAGGCTGGCGATCGCCCGAACCTCCTCGATTGAGAGCTGCGCCCAGATGGCCGCGTCCGCCTCCGGGTTGCGTCCGAGCGGCCAGCGCTCAAGCGCGAGTGCCTGAGCTTCGGTCGCCTCCTGTCCGGCCGCAACCGCCTTCAGACCCGCCACAATCAGCGCCTGCTCCTCAGGGTCCATGGGCAGCCGCTCAACGTCCCGCTCGAGCTCGGCCAGCCGTGCGCGCAACCCGGGGCTGGTGCTCACCGCTTCCCTCCCTTCAGCCGCGTCTCCATCACGTGCTCCAGCTGCACCAGCCGCTCCTCGAAGTCGCTCTTCTCCAACAGTCCCACCGCCGTCGTCGCCAGCGACGCCAATGTCCTGTTCCGCGCCACCGAGTTCTCCAGCCCCAGCGTGTCCAGCGCCGCCACCTCCACCAGCCGCTGGATCTTGGGGACGCTGTCCAGCCCTTCGGGGTCGTACGCGCCGGCGACGACGCGCTCCCGCCTCCGCCGCTGTCCGCCCAGCCGCCGCGCCTCCTGCGCCGCCTCTGCGTGCTCCGGGTCGTGCCAGAGGCAGTACTCGCTCTCGCGCAGGGGTGCCGCCCGGCAGGCTGCGCCGTCCTTGCTGCCCTGGCACGTCCGCACTTTCACGCCACTCTCCTCTGGCGCTGCGACCCCACGCAACTGGTCGCAAAGACCACTAACGACCACCTCTGCTTATCGCCGGGACGACGAGAGCAGGCCCCCGGAGGAGCCTGCCCTGAGCCTGTGTGTGGGCGTTGGTGGCGAGTCGTCAGGGTGAGCCCCGGTCTCAGTCCTCCTTCGCCGCGGCGGCGTCGCCGTCCGGGCTGGCGAGCTCGTCCTCGACCTCCCGTGCATGCCCCTCCGGGCAGGCCTGCGGGGTCTCCCCCGCCGGGCGGCAGAAGCCCTTCATGCAGGCGCTGCAGAACCAGCGGGTCTCGCCCTCGGCACAGCCCTCTTGCTTCCGCATCTTGCGCACCTGCACGAACTTGCGGCCGCCCGGGCTGGCCGGGGTGGCCTTCTTCGCCTTGGCCGGCTTGTCGCCGTTCGTGGGCGGCGTCACGGGCTCCTCGCCCGCCACCGTCCAGAACCGCCAGCCGTTGCAGGCCACGCCGTTCATCACGGCGCTGCCCGCTGCCGACAGGCTCTTGTAGATCGTCCCGTTGTCCAGCTCGAGGCCGAGCCCGGTCTTGTGGTCCCCGAGCACGAGGACCGTGTGCTGTGTGCCCCGGTACTTCCCAACGAGGGTCGTCCCGGCGGCCAGTTCCCGATTCGTGATTACCATCCTGCCGCACCTCCATGAGCGGTCGGCACGTACAAATCACTCTGTCCGCCAAGGAAGTCAACTCGTCCGCCCGGGCGCGCTGGCCTCTGCCCGAAGCCCCCGCTACGCTGGCGCACCGGGAGGCCGGATGGACGCCCAGGCGAAGGCTCCCGAGATCTACGCCCAGCTCGAGGAGGCACGCCTCGGGACGGTCCTGGCCGTCTGGAAGGACGGCGGCGTCAGCTTCGAGGGGCTGGGCTTCCAGGGACGAAGGACGGGGACCGGGAGCAGCCGCTCGTCACGTTCGTCGCCGGCTCGGGACTCAGCTACCACCAGATCCGCCAGCGCCTCGCCCAGGCGCTGCGCGTTCACGGTCTGCTTCCCGCCGAACCCGGGTAGCGCTCGGCCCTCTTCCCCGTGAACTGCTGCCAGCGCCGCACGACGACGTCCACGTAGCGCGGGTCCAGCTCCAGCCCGCAGCAGACCCGCCCCAGCTCCTCGCAGGCGACAAGGGTCGAGCCGGAGCCCAGGTAGGGATCGATCACGACGTCGCCCGTGCGCGTGCTGTTGCGCAGCATGGCCGTGATCAGAGGCACGGGCTTGGCGGTGGGGTGGTCGGGCGAGGCCTTCGGCCGCGGCACTTCGAACACGCTGGCCGCGTCGTTCCCGCCGTACCAGCCCCGGGACCCACGTCCCCGGCGCCCTGCCTCCGCCAGCTTGTAGCCAAAGAGCACGGGCTCGTGCTTGTAGTGATAGTCGCTGCGACCCAGTACAAAGGCATCTTTCACCCAGACCAGCGTCTGGTGCAGCCGCCAGCCCCGGGCCAAGAACTGCTGCCCGAAGGTCAGCGAGAGCGCCCCCGCCGGGTGGCAGACGTAGATCGCCGCCCCGGGAGCGAGGACCTGGTCGGCCTCGGTGAACGATTCGGCCAGCAGCGCCTCCAGGGTCTCGGGCCGGTCGTTGCGGAGCGTCAGGTGCTCCTTCGTCCCACCCTGGTACTCAACGCCGTACGGCGGGTCGGTCCACATGCAGGCCGCCGTCTTCCCATCCATCACCATCGCCGCATCGTCTCGGTTCGTGGCATCCCCGCAGAGCACTCTGTGCTCGCCCAGCAGGTAGAGGTCGCCGGGCTGCGTGACCGGCTCCTCCAGCAGCGGCGGGACGTCGTCCGGGTCCGTGAGCCCGATGCCCGTCGTCGCCCGGTCCAGGAGCTGCTGCAGCTCGCGCTCGTCGAAGCCAAGGAGGTCGAGCTCGCTGCCATCGACGCGGAGCTCCGCGAGGAGCGTGGCGAGGTCGTCCTCCTCCCACTCTCCCCACTGGGCGTTGTCCCGAAGCGCCCGCTCCCGGGCGAGCTGCTCGGGGATGTCGACGAGCACCGCCGGGACCTCCGCCCAGCCCAGCTGCTGCGCCGCCCGGTAGCGCATGTTGCCGGCGAAGATCGTGCCGTCGGCGGTCGCCAGGATGGGCCGCAGCCAGAGGAAGTCGGGGTCCGCTGCGACGCTCTTGCACAGGTTCTGGAAGCGCTCGTCTTTGATCGTGCGCGGGTTCCAGGGGGCCGCCTGGAGGGCGCAAAGGGGGACCTGTTCGACCTGGGCTGGGTCGAGTGTCCCGCTAAGCAAAGAGCACCGTCCTTTCGGCACGGCGCTCGCGGCGCTCCACGCACTAACTGGCTTACGCCACTTTACCACGCGAGCGATTGATTGGTGCGTCCTCCCGGCCCCGGTTGCGTCCCCGGGGCCTACCCGTCGAGATCGATCACGCGGGCGGTCACGGTCCCTGGGAGGGTGCCGTCCTCACGCTCCTGGGCGCGGCGGCGGCGGGTCAACCGCTCCTCCAGCGTGCTCCCCGCCGACTCGCCCTTCACCAGCTCGATCCCCAGGCGCACGCGCGCCAGCGGGCTCAGTCCGTACTGCTCCTCCGCCGTCCTGAGCTGGCCCTCCAGGGCGTCCATGCGCGCCGCCAGCGGGTTCGCCCGCAGCTGGCCCGTGGAGCCCTTCACCATCGGCATTTGCGTCACCAGCTCGCCGTAACGGAGGTAGCGCTCCAGGTTGTGGATGTAGCGGAGCATCGCCGGCAGGTCCGAGGCGCGGTCCCAGGAGGAGCCCACCCGGCTCGTCCAGAGCTCGCCCCAGAGCCGCCGCACGGGAGCGCTGAGGCCCCGTGGCGCACGCGGCGGTGCCAGCCCCTCCACAGGCCCAATCCTGGTCAGAGGACGGGAGGGACGGTGCCCGACCAGCGTGGCGGGGTGCTTGTAGGGGTGGCTGCCGCGCATCAGGGACCTCCCAAAAAAACGGTCGAATGTTGGGCGCGCGCGAAATCACCTCGGGCGGGTTCTGGTCGCACACAGGTGCCAGAGATTCATGGCCCCCCGCACAACGAAAGAGCGCCGAACCCTTTCGGGACGGCGCTCAAGGGCGCTCAACGGTGCGGCTTCGAGTTGTCGCTATTCTACCACCCTGACACCATTCACCGGCGAGCGGCCATCTCTCTTTGAGGTTCTCAGCATGGCCGAGTTCTCCGTCATCCCCTCCTCCCAGGCGCCACCAATGCCCTACAAGAAGACTGCCATCGCGCGCAGGATGGCGCAGTACGAGAGTTACGTGCTGACGCTCAAGTCCGGCAGCGCGGGCAAGCTCGTCCCCGAGCGCGCAGAGACACCGCGCGCGCTCCTCATCCGCATCCGTCGCGCGGCCACCAGGGTGGGCAAGCCGATCCACGCCTGGCAGGCAGATGGAGTCGTCTACTTCCGGCTACGCTGACCGTGCGCTCACGGGGGAATGGCGACGTCCGCACGTTTCCCGTCGAAGTCGAACCAGTCGCTGGATGGGGCATCCCGGCGCTCCCCGTCCCGGCGCAGCTCTTCCAGCCCGGACACGCCCTCTACCAGCGAGATTCCCAGCGAAATCCGCGCCCGCGGCGACATCCCGAACTGCTCCTCCGCCCGCTCGATCACACCTCGCCCTGGCAGGAGCGCACACCCCAAAGCGCGACAAATGGGCGCCGATCACGCGCGGTGTAGTAGAGTGACCGCCAATTCACAGGCGAGGGACGCCCGAGGACCGAGATGCCCTCCAATGACTCCGTTCGGGCTCCGGATCAGGCTGGCTCCCCCGAGAAACGGGCGAAACAGCGCCGCTCCGACAGCGGGCTTGATGGACTCGGCGGGCAGCTACGCCTCCTGGCCCGAGCGTCCGGACGCCAGGGGCTGCTCCTGCCAGGAGAAATCCTCCAGTTGCAGCGCACGCTCGGAAACAGTGCCGTGTCCCGCCTGGTGGACGCCCCGACTGCGGCGCGGCCGAGAGGAGTCCCCGGGGTGCAGCGTGTGGGCAGCATCATCACGGCCCCCACGAAGGCCGGAGAGTCGGCCCATCCCACGCTCTTGAAAGGACCGGCGAACAACGCGGAGGCGGTATCCGAAGCCCAGCAGAAGCTCGCCACCTCGCCCGGCGGACCCACCGACCTCGCGGCCAGCGGAGTGTTCGACGAAGCCACCGAGAAGGCGGTCAAGTCATTCCAGAACAAGAACAAGCTGCCCGAGACGGGAACCGTCGACAAGGCCACGTGGGACGTGCTTGACGCCCAGGGGAAGAGCAGCGTCGGCCGGATCGAGCGCCCCTGGGAGCAGATACTCATGGGCACCACGTACGGGATGACTTCGAAGTATTCCTACAAGATCGACGACAAGCAGATCGTCGTCAGCGTGGGCATCAACTTCGTGGCCGACGGGAAACACCCGCCGAAGGATCTCTCTGCCGTGGTGGACAAGTGGAAGAAGCGGATCCTGGGGCGCTGGAACCTATTCAAGGCCGTCAAAGACGACGGCAAGGACTCGCGCGAGATCAGCTTCGAGATTCTGCCGTCCGGCGGCAACACCGTGGTCGTCATCGATGCCGATGTCGGCTCCGACGCCGGGCACTGGTCGGTCCCGGACAATGAGCACGACAACGGACCGGCCCACGAGTTCGGACACATGATCGGCCTGGCGGACGAATACAAGCAGTCGCTGTCGGAATACCAGCGGCTGCATCCCGAGGCCGCGGAAAAGGAGGTCAAGAAGGGGAAAGGAGGGTTCTACGGCGGCGATCAGTACACCGACGTCGAGTCGATGATGGGCATGGGCGCCCTGAAGGACCACGCCGACAAGTCGGCCGACCCGGAACCCCGCCACATCCGCGAGTTCGCCGGTTTCGTCGAGAAGTACCTGGGCGGAAAGTGGGACGCGGTCAAGCGATGATTCGCCTTCACCGGACCGGTGGGATGCGCCCGCCTTTGTTTCGAGAGCACCTCGAGGTTCGCGGCAACGGGCAGTTCCGCCTCTGGCGGTCCGTTGCCACGGCTTCCGACCCGCCCGCGCCCGTCGGCCGGTTCGCGGGAAGCCTTCCACCCGGGGAGATCGAAGCACTGAATGAAGCTGGCCGGCGGGCAGCTGGGGAAGGTCCTCGCACCTGGCTCATCAGCCCCGACTCGCCGGTGGACTGGCTCGCGGTCGACGATGCGACCGCGGTTCTGGGGATCCACGATGCGGGTGACGGTGCCTGGGCGGCCCTTGCTGACCTGATGCGGCCGCTTCTGGCGGACCTCACGCGGTCGCCGGTCGCCGCGATAGCCCTCGAACTGGATGGCGGCGCGCGCCTCGCGCACCGGGGCACGGAGTCGATCGAAATCGACCTCTCGGACCTCGTCGTGAGAGCCGTCCACTGGCGCGACGGGCAGTCCGAAGCCCGCTGGACGGCTCCACGAGGCGCCGAAGGAGTCGTCGGCGCCGGGCCCGGCTGGAGCCTGGCGGTGCCACTGGAGCACGGGTTCGACCTCGAAGCTGGCGACCGTGTCACCGTCTCAGCGACTTTCGCGGCCCGGGACGGCGACGAGATGGTGCCCGTTGGCCTCCTGGCATACTGGACAGGCACGACCGAGAAGAACTCGATCGTGAAGGAAGAGAAGTAGTCGGCTTAGCCCCCACGGCCACCCGCGGAGTGGGCCGCGGCCACCTACGTCGCCGAAGCAGCGGAGACGTTCTACGAGCGCGGCGGCGGCCGACGCCAAACAATTTAGCCCACGTCACCATGATCCGATAGCGTCGCACCGGGGGCCGCACTAAACGGCTTCGCTGGATTTAGCCCGCCGGTCGCGGGGGCCGCGTCTTCTCACGCCGAATCGGCGTCGCCGGCATCAACACCGCCAACCGGCTCGTCACGGGAATCGAGTTCGACGACATCGCAGCCTACGGTCGCTTCGCCGCAGCCGCGGCCACGAATCAGGCGCTCAACCAGTTCCTCGCGACGAAGGTGAATATCGCCGCTCCGGCGGCCGTGACGGCGTCATTGTCACTGGTCCAGGAGCTGCCTATTTAGCCGCGAACCGACTTGGAGATGGGATGGAGCCGTGGACGGACCGGCGCCGCCAAGCCGCACGTGGATTAGGGCCCAACCTTTGGGCGCGCTTGGCGTCCGGCGTAGAATCGGGCCGAGCCCGGCGTGCGCGTTGCGTAGCCGCTTCACCTCCGCGCACACGGCCTCGTGCGTGGCGCCGGCTCCTTAGGCATTGGCGTCACCCTTGGTCTCCCCGCCGCATCCCCTCGCCCGTCATCTCCCGGATGCGGAATCCCGCAGCCCTGCCAGGCGAGGCCGAGGTCGGAAACGTCCGCAAGTCCCCCCTGTCGGCGTAGAACGTGGCGTTCACGTTCCCGGATTGACTACAATCTCGCATTCGCGGGTGAGCCACGCGACGTGAGGATGAAGATGACCACCATGACTGCCGCTTCGAACCCCATCGAACGGGTGCGCTCGCTCGCGCCGCTCATTCGCGCGCATTCAGACGAGATGGAAGCCGCGAGGCAGATGCCGCGGCCCCTGGTCGACGCCCTTATCGGCCAAAACCTGTTCCGCATCCACGTCGCCAAATACGCCGGCGGCGAACAACTCAGCCCGGTGGACGGATATCCGGCATACGAGGAGGCGGCCAGGATCGACGGTTCGACCGCCTGGAACCTCAGCATCGGCGCGTCGAGCGGCCTGCTCTGGGGCTCTCTGGAGGAAAGCGTGGGTCTCGACATCTGGGGTGCGCCCGAATCGATCGTTGCCGGGGCGATCGACCCGCGGTCGGCAATGGCGACGCCTGTAGACGGCGGCTATCGCGTCAGCGGTCGGTGGAGTTTTGCGAGTGGCTGCCAGCAGGCGACCACGCTCCTCGCCGGGTGCGTCATGGTGAAGGACGGCGCCCCGATGATGGGTCCCGGCGGTCCCGAAATTATCGTCGCGTTTCTGCCAGCGTCGGCCGTGCAGATCATCGACACCTGGACCACGACCGGGCTGCGTGGAACCGGCAGCAACGACTTTGCTGTCCAGGACGTGTTTGTTCCCGCGAACCGGGCATTCAGAATCGCGGAACAGCCGCGGCGACCGGAGGCAACGAGCGGCCTTTCGATCGTGAGCGCGTTCACGGCGGCGGTAGGAGCGGTGCCACTCGGAATTGCGCAGCACGCATTCGATGCGTTCATCGAGCTCGCGACGAACAAGACGCCGCTCGGGGCGATTGGGACCCTTCGCGAGCGCGGGCACGCACAGCTGGTGGTCGCCGAAGCGGCAGTCCTCATCGAAGCAGCGCGCGAGCTGTATTACGCCCGCCTGCGAGATACCTGTGCTGTTGGCGCGACCGGCCAGTCACCGACGACGGAGCAGAGGGCCCGGCTGCGTATGGCCGCGATCAACACCGCAGTGAGTGGTACCCGGGCAGTGGACCTTCTCTTCGCAGCAGCGGGAGGTACGGCCGTGTACGCGCGCTGCGAGCTGGAACGTTGCCTCCGCGACATCCACACCACCGCCCAGCACGTGGCAGTATCGGTCGCCCAGTATGAGTCGGTGGGACGCGTGTTGATGGGCCTAGACCCGTCGACGCCATTCTTCTAAGCCAGACGGACCGTGCCTTACGCGCATCGGCCCGGCGCCACCATCTGAGAATCGTGTCCCGCCTGACCAAGCTGCGGCCTCGACTCTTACTCTGATTCGGCGATCTCGCTCAGCCGTCCGCTTGCCGCATCGTAAATAAAGCCGCGGACAGGGATGTCCTGGCGCAAGAACGGCGTCCGCCGATAGAGGCTGAGGTCGTACCGGACAGATTCTTGGAGGTCGCTGAACGTGTGGAACTCAAGGCGGTCGGTGTCGGTGCCCAGCCGTTCCCGCAACCGCGTCCGCAACTCTTCATCAGTGAACGTCTGCATGCCGCATTCCGTGTGGTGGACGATCGCGACCTCTTCCGTGCCCATCACCTGCTGACTCACGGCGAGGCTGCGAAACGCCTCAACAACCCGGCCGCCGGCGTTACGGATGATGTGCGCGTGGCCAGGCGGGATACCAAGCGCCCGAATGGGATCGATCCGCGCGTCCATGCAGAGGACGATCGCGAGCCGCGGCGCGCCCGCAGGCACGGGGACGAAGTCCGTAGCGAAGACGGAATTGGCGGCAAGAAGGGCATCAATAGCTGTCATTCGACCAGTGTCGCTCGCTCACCGCCCTCGTGTCGTGGCGACACACCGCCTCATCCGTCGTGTTTGCGGTCGTCGAACGCTCCCGACGGGCATGCGCGCGTGCTCGGGTTACGACAGGGGGTTACAGAGGCTTCGGCCAGGCTTCGTGGGTGAGCACCCACGCGCCTCGACCGCTGCGCTATGATTCGCGCCCCGAGCGACCCGAATACAGAAGCGCCCGGTTCAGGAGGCTGAGCATGTTGAAGGAGTTCCGGCAGTTCCTGCTGCGCGGTAACGTCGTCGACCTGGCTATCGCCGTGGTCATAGGGGTAGCGTTTGGAGCGGTGGTCACCGCCCTCGTGGCCGACCTCATCACTCCGCTCATCGCCGCGGTCTTCGGGAAGCAGGACTTCTCCTCGCTGACGTTCACGGTTAACGGCAGCCTGTTCAAGTACGGCGATTTCATCAACGCCGTCCTCGCCTTCGTGGCCATCGCGGCAGTCATCTTCTTCCTGGTTGTGAAGCCCCTGAACCTTCTCATCTCGCGGTCCCGGAAGGAGCCTCCGCCCGATCCGACGACGAGGAAGTGTCCTGAGTGCCTGAGCGTGGTGCCCATCGACGCCAAGCGCTGTGCGTTCTGCACGTCACCTCTGACGTCCCCTTAAGGGCACGGGACAAGCCCTTCCGCCGGCGCCCGACTGGCCGCGCCCGCTTCGGCGGCATTCGCGCCCCTGCCGCGTAGCCTTGACGGGGCTCCGGCACGGGCCTGACTCAACGCCGCCGTGCCGTTAGGCGCCACCGCGACCGCCGTCATCTCGACCAGCCTCGGCGGGCCCACCATCACGCAATCGTGCCGGTGGGCTCGCTCAGCGCTCGTGGCATCCCGGCGGCTGCCCGCCACGGCTTCCCGCGAAGGCTTGCCGGCCAAGGCCAGAGCGGACTACGCGCCGGGCCCGACCAGCGGCACTCCCGACACCAGGTGCGCTGCCACGGCCCGGCGGACCACGCCATCGGGGCAGTGCCGTCCCATGACGCGACGGACCTTAGCGTCGAAGGCATCGGCGTGGATAGATGCACGAGCCAGGTTGCTGACCGCATGAAACCCGGCAATGTACTCCTCGACGGGTTGCTCGAACGACACCGGTCCGGTCATGCACTCATCGGCCTGCTCGAACAGTCCCGCCTCCTCCCAAATCCGGATCATGTCGAAGGGCACGTAGCGCTTGGCCGTGGAGTACCAGTTGGTGATCTGAGAGATCTCCTCGTCCCAGGCGTGCCGCCCCTGCTCGTGGACGCTGACAACGGCGAGCACACCCCGCTCAGTGAGAGCACGGGCCAAGCGAGGGAGAACCACCTCGTAGTCCATCCAGTGGAGGCTCGCACCGCCCACGATGAGAGCGTAGGGCGGGTCAAGTTCTGCCTCCTCGGCGCGGGCCTCCTGCCAACGGATGTTGGGCTGCGATCCGCCTGGGAGGCCGCGGCCCACCTCTATCATGGCGGCGGAGAAGTCGATGGCGTCGACCCGTGTGACTCTGGGTGCCAACTCCCGGGCTATGTTGCCGGGGCCGCAGCCGACGTCGAGTACGGCAGGCGAGGTATCGGCGATGAGCGACAACAGCCGGTCGAAGGTCTCCGCCGGGTAAGGAATCCGATACCGGTAGTTCTCCGCGGCGTCGCGGTCGTGCCAACGCCGCGCGTGCTCCTCGTCAAACTGGGGAGCAATTCGTCGCATCGCTCGCTCCTCTCGGGCAACACCGCCAGCCGACCGATCCTACGCCCGACATTTAAGAGCGGCCAACGTTCCGTCCGTCGAGGTTCGACGGGCACCCTCGGCGCCGCTCCTCCGAATGCATCACCATTTCGTCATGGTGCAGGTTTCGGAGCCGGCACCTTCCGCTCGAAGTGAGTGGTGCAGCGGGGACAGACGGTCTGTACCACAGCGCCGGGGGAGACCAGCGCGATGAGCTTGCGGCAAAACGGGCACCTGACGCCGACGAGAACGGTGGTGTCCTTCATCTCGCGCCCCCCGTCCGCTGGCAGCGCCCACAGCGGTCGCTTACCGCCACGACGCTCAGCGCCATCCCACAGCCCCGGCAACGGGCTGGCTGCGGAGCCTCGGGACGGCCAGGAGGCCATGGCTCCGCAGGTGGCTCCGCGCGGTTCCAGGCCGCATTCGAACCTGAGTGCGGAGCTTGCGGAGCTTGCGGAGCCTCTTTCGCTATCCCCCTCCCATCCTCGTGTGCACTCAATGTGATCGGGAGAATGAACTCTCCCCCATGCGCGCGGGGGTCGGGATCTGGCTCCGCAAGCTCCGCTCCCTCCGCAAATGAATCTGCACTTGACCGATTATCGTGCGGAGCCTCGGCGGAGCCACCGTCTCCGGCCGGCTCTGGCTCCGCAGCTGCCAGGGCGTAGACGGTGCCCTTGGCGTGCTTGTCGTGGCCAAGGCAGCGGATGAAGAGCTCGCCGATGCGGCGGTCCCGCCTGGCGTTGATCGCCCGGCCGATCCGCGACAGCAGTGCCTGGTCCGTGGCGCCGTCCCGTAGCGTCGCCCGAAGTCCCGGGAGGAGCTCCTGTTGCTTCACCAAGCCCGCGAGGTCGCCGGCCTTCACGGCCGTCGTGTTGAACTCCTCCCACCAGGCCTGCACGAAGTTTCTCCAGTCCTCTGTCTCGTCGTCGCTGCGCCGCATGAGTTCGTCGCGGTTTGTGAGGAAGCCGTGGATGCCGGCGGTCTCGAGGATCCCGCCCACGACCTCGCTCCAGCTCTCGAACGAGCCGAGGGCCAGGCCGCTGAAGGTCGGGCGGCCCGCCGCTACCCAACGACGCACGAGCACGGCTAGCGCATGGACGAGGACGTGGCGCCTGTCGCGGACCCACGGTCCAAGGGGTGAATGGCGAAAGCCGGTCCGCTCCCATGGCTTGTCCCGACGGGAGTCCAGGCGGATCTGGACGGTGCGCCGCCCGATCTCTCCGTCGAACTGGAGGTTGTTCCCGGTTGCCAGCCAGAGCGCCCGATTCGGCACCCGGACGGTGCCGGTGATGCCGAGGATGCGGTCGCTCCAGATGTCGGCCGTCAGTGCGGCCGCGAGAACGGGTGAGTCCAGGCGGACCTTCACGTTGTCGATCAGGATGACGTTGGCGCCCTCCTTCAAGAGCGCGGTGTACCGCTTCCTCTCCTCGTCGGTGTCCCGCGACATCGTCGTCACCGCCGGCGGGCTACCCGAGACGATGATCCCCAGGGTCTGACAGAAGAGGCCCTTGCCCGTCCCCTGCGTCGGTGCGTCGACGGCGAAGAGCGGGGTGGGTCCGTCGAACATCTCTCTCACCAGCGGCGTGAGGACGGCGGCGATCGCGTGGGCCCGGGAAGCGGCGCCGTCGAACGGGAAGTCGTGCAGCCAGTCGTCGATCTCGGCCCTGGCGCCGTCCACGTTCAGCTCCGTCGGCGAGTCGGGCACAGCGGGCACCGGTTCGCCCACAGGGGCGTGGTAGACGAGCGACTCGGCCTGGTAGCCCGGCCGCGTGTCGAAGCAGCCCTCCCGCGTGAAGACCGGCATGTTCACGAGGCGCCGAAGCTTTGGGAGGGGCTTGTTCCAGGCGACCAGCATGTCGTCCACGACGTCACGCGGGATGCGATCCGGAGCAATCCGGACCTGGTCGAAGATCCCGACCTCGCGCATGAAGTACGCCGCCCGCTCCAGCACGAAAACGACGTCCTCCTTCTGCCACTGGTGAAGATACGAGCCGCGGTCTTCGTCCCTGCGGACGACGACGATGCCGTCACCGCGCTGGAAGACCGGATGGCCGCGGGCTGCCCAGCCGCACAGCGCCCGCCAGCTGTCCTCGGAGACCTCGTCGAGGTGGCGGTCCGTGGTGATGATGATCGGGCGCTCTGCCTCGCTCGGTTCGCTCGGAACTTCGACGACGTCACTGATGAGCTGGACGAGGCTCTCCATGGTCCCGCCGGCCACGAGGAAGTCGTCGACCCCCTGCTTGCGGCCGTCGGGCGTGTCCGGCAGGTACACGACCTCGACGTTGGCCTGCTTCATCTCCAGAAATCGCGTCAGGCGTGTGAGCGCTTTTGCAACCGCAGGCTTGCGCACGACGTCGGAGTCGAACACGACCCGGACCTTCCGCTCGTTGAGCGCCACCAGTTCCCAGTCCGGGAGGGCCGTCTTGCCGCCGCGGGTGTTCGTGCCACGCCAGTTCCACACCCCGCTGAGGTTGATGACGCAGACGCCATGCGATGCGAGGGCATCGGCCTTCTTGGCACCTTCCGTTATGTAGAGTGTGGTCTCTGGATCGCCCAGCCGCTCGCGGACGCGCGGGGGGACGTCCAGGACGGGCGCCTTTCCCCGGCGCTGCTCGTACTTCACGACCTTTCCGTCTGCACCTGCCCTGGGCGTGTCCGGCCTGAGCAGGTAGCCGCCAGGCTCGCCGTCTGCGGTGTGCAGGGGAATCACCAGGGCGGGCGTGAGCGCCTGGGACTGGGTGAACCCGAGGTCCCGGGCCTCTTTGAACGTGGTCGCGGAGAAGGACCCCCGCTCGGAGATGACTTCCGGGGTGATCCCCGAGTCGAGAAGCGCCTGGCGATGGTGTGCAAGAAGCTCATGACCGTCGAAGGGGCGCCCTTGCGCGGTCATACCGCTACCCCGAACTGGGCCGATTCCATCTGGAAGCCAGCCTCGCCGAAGCGGGCGCCGAACAGCCCGATGAGAACCCGCAGGGCGCTCTCGCCGGCCGGTCCACGGTTGTCGAAGACCGCCGGCCGCCCATCGCTCGTCAGCCAGTACGCCACCTCCAGCCGAGTCTGAGGACGGCCGTAGATGCACTCGGCCGTGAAGATGGCCAGGCCGATGTCGTCCTCGGCACCTTCTGGGTCAGGCTCGGGAAACTGGAATTTCACTCGCTCACTCACGGGATCCTCCGTCGCAAATTGGCGACGTGGCCCTATACGAGAAGCGACAGTGAACTGTCGGATCAGCGTCCGCCAGCTAGGCCGTGATCCCGAAAGACCTCCTGGATGCGCTTCAGTTCCGTGTGGATGGTGTCCCGGTGGACGCCCAGCTCGCTGGCCAGCTCGGTCACCCGGTAGCCCCCCGTCCTGCCCGCGAGGATCTCTCGCTGTCGACGCGTTAGATCCCGCTGCGCCCGTGCGACATCCAGCTCGAACTCGAGCCCGGCCGTCACCGATCGACGGTCCGCGAGGAAGTCGCCGCGAAGCCCGGTCTCCTCACCGTCGCGGGCGACGGGCTCGTCGAGCGAGCTCGCCATGAGATGTCCCACGCGACCCCGGGTGCGCTCGTGCCGGAACAGGTCCAGCAGTTGATGGCCGACGACGCGCTTGAGGTACGTGCTGCGGTTCGCAAGACCGGCCGGCCGGTACGACGACCGTACTTGCGACCAGTGGAGCGAGCACTCCTGGGCAAGGTCGTCCTCGTCGCTCCAGCGCATCGTGTGACTCGACAGGAAGACGCGGACCTCACGCTGGATGAGGTCGTCTTCCCAGGCTTCGAGCGGTTCTGGTGGGCGCCCTGGTCGTGGCACCCCTTTTCATTAGGGACACCCGGCTATCCGCTTACATGCCGGATAAGTCCGGATAGATCCCGGAGCCGCTGACGGGGAGGGGATCCGACGTTTCGCACGCCGCTCTCGTATAGGGCGCCATGCAGGTCACGATCGCCGTCCTCGACGACCCCGACACCGCCCGCCACGAGGCTGCCCTCGATCTGATCGCACTGGCACTCGCGCGAGCGCTCTCCGCCCCCGGGGTTGCAACCGAGGCGAATGTGAGCGTGTATGCCGACGTGCCCTCGCCCGCCCCGAGGAAGACCCGGTGACCGCCGCACGCCGCGGCCTCGAACTCGTCCAGCCGCGGAGGCTCGTCGCCCTCGTCGTGCGCGTGAGCACAGACCTCCAGGCGAGCAACCCCGAGGGCTCGCTCGTCACGCAGCTCCAGCGGCTCCGCGAACACCTGCGCTACAAGCGGGAAGCGGTCGGCGAGCTATGGGAGGAAGTGGCGGTCTACGAGATGCGCGGGGTCAGCGGCAAGAACTCGATCCGCTCCAAGGAGTTCGAACGGCTCTTCGCCGACATCCGCTCCGGCCAGGTGAACACGCTCGTCTGCACCTCGCTGGAGCGCATCTGCCGTTCGGTGGCGGACTTCCTCAAGTTCTTCGAGGTCCTCAACGAGCACGGCGTCGAGTTTGTCTGCCTCAAGCAGCAGTACGACACGACCACGCCGCAGGGCAGGTTGTTCGTCATGATCATGATGGACCTCGCCCAGTTCGAGCGGGAGCAGACCGCCGAACGCACGAGCGACGCCACCCTCGCCCGCGCCGAGCGCGGCCTCTGGAACGGTGGCCGCATCCTCGGCTACGACCTCGACCCTGAGCGCAAGGGCTACCCGGTGCCGAACCAGGACGAGGTGCCGATCGTCGCCTTCGCCTTTGAGTCGTTCCTCGGCACCGGGTCCATCGCGGAGACGGTCACCGCGCTCAACTCACGCGGTGACCGGACAAAGGGGTTCAAGTCACGCCGGGAGGTCGAGCATCTCCCGCGTGAGTTCACCTTCACGGCCGTCCAGCGGCTGCTCAAGAACCCGGCGTACATCGGCAAGAAGCTGATCGACGCGCGCGGCGAACGTCGGCTGGCCGAGGCCGTCTGGCCCGGGATCGTCGACGAGGATGTCTTCCAGCGCGCCCAGAGGCTGCTGGCGCTCAACGGACGCACGAACCACAGCCAGGCCAGGACGCCGCGTCACGTCCACATCCTCGCCGGCGGTTTACTCCTCTGCGGTCGCTGCGGCGCCGCCATGCAGGGCCGCTCGGGCACCGGCAAGCACGGGAAGGTGTACTTCTACTACGTCTGTCTCGGGGTCGACTGTCGTCTGCGCGTGGTCGCCAACGAGGTCGAGGCCACGGTCATCGAGAGGCTCGGCAGGCTCGCTGCCGACCCCGAGACGATCACGGCCCTCGCCGAGAAGGCCAATCGCGTGCTCCAGCGTCAAGAGCCAGCCGTCGAGGGGCGCCTGCGGGCGCTCGCCCGGACCATGCGCTCGCTCAACGGCGAGGCCGACCGCGTTGCGCGGGGGCTGGGGCGGGCCACGGCGCCTGCGGCAAGGCTGCTCAATCAGAGGCTGGAGGAGGTGGCGACCCGCCGCGACCAGACGGCCGCCGCCATCAGTGAGGCTGAGCTGGAGCTGGCCGCCATCGGACGCGCAGAGGTCACGGCGGCCGCGGTTCGTGACGGTCTGCTCAACTTCGAGCGCGTCTTCCCTCACCTGCGTCCCCACGAGCAGCGAGACCTGGTTCGCTTGCTCGTCCGGAAAGCCGAGCTCAGTGATCGTGAACTCGTCCTTGAGATCTACGGCAAGGCTAGCGCCTGTTTCGCAGGGCAAGAAAAAGCGAACCCCGGGTTGGGGTTCGCTGAGGCACCCGACTGGCTCCCCGGCAGGGATTCGAACCCCGAACCTATCGGTTAACAGCCGATCGCTCTACCGTTGAGCTACCGAGGAAGGCAGCCTCAGTTTCCCGTGACGCGAGTCCAGACGCAACCTGACGAACCCGCATGCCGCCGGCCGGTCAGTTGACGTTGCGGTGCTGCCCCTCCCAGAAGGGCTTCCGAATCTCGGTCTTCATGATCTTTCCCGGGCCAGTTTTCGGGAGCGGCGTGGCCTGGATGACGACTCGCTTGGGGCACTTGTAGCCGGCGATGAGCCGCCGGCAATGCTCGATGATCTCGTGGTCGGTGACGGTCATGCCGTCCCGCGGGACGACGACGGCGAGCACAGCCTCTCCCCACTGCTCGTCAGGGACACCGATCACGGCCGCTTCGAGCACGGCGGGGTGCTCGAAAATCGCATTCTCCACCTCGGTCGAGTACACGTTTTCGCCGCCGGAAATGATCATGTCCTTGGCGCGGTCGACGATGTAGACGAAGTTGTCGCTGTCGACGGTGGCGAGGTCCCCGGAGTGCATGTAGCCGTCGCGGAGCGCCTTCGCGGTCTCCTCCGGGCGCTTCCAGTACCCGAGCATGACGTTTGGGCCGCGCATCAGGACTTCGCCAACTTCGCCCGGCTTCACGTCCAGGCCGGTGACTTCATCCACGACGCGCACTTCGACGCCGGAGATTTCACGGCCGCAACTGGCGAGACGGCGCGTCTCCTGCTCACCCCCGTCGTGGCGGACCCATTGCGGGAGCATGGCGGTAGCGAGCGGCGATGTCTCCGTCATGCCATAGGCATGGACGAGCTTCTCGCCGAAGACGCTGACGGCCGCGAGCAGCCGGTCGATGGGCATCGGCGAAGCGCCATAGATGATGGTGTCGAGGCTGGACGTGTCGAATTCGCGCACGGCGGGGAAGTTGACGAGGAAGTTGATCATGGTCGGCACCAGGATGGTTTTGGTCACGCGATGGTGCTGTATTGCCTCGAGGGTGGCCTGGGGGGCGAACGCGGGGATGAAGGCGTGGACGCCGCCAACCATGGTGAGCGCGTAGCAGGCCCAGGCGTCGGCCAGGTGGAACATGGGCGCGACGTGCAGCCAGGTGTCGGGCTCTGAGAAGCCGAACGTTATGACGGCGTGCTCAGCGTTCGAGACGACGTTGCGCTGGCTGAGCATCACGCCCTTGGGCAGGCCGGTGGTGCCGCCCGTGTAGCAGAGGTTCAGCATGTCGTCTTCGTGCCAGGCGCGGGCCGAATCCGTGAGCGGCTCGTTGCCCCTCACGAGCGACTCGTAGTCGACGCAGCCGGGCGCCTCGCTGTTGAGCAAGATGACGTGGCGCAGCCCGGGCGTGCCCTGCCGGAACTGCTCGTAGACGGGCAGGAACTCCGGGCCGAGGATGAGCGCCTTGATTTCGCCGTCGTTCAGGATGAACTCCAGCTCGGCCGGGGCCAGGCGGGTGTTGAGGGGCGCAAGCGGCATGCCGGCAATGTCGGCGACGAAGTAGCTTTCCCAGTAGCGGTGGGAGTTATGGGCGAGGATGGCGATGTGGTCGCCCGGGTGCAGGCCGAGGGAAATGAGCCCGGCGGCCAGCCGGTGCACCCGCTCAGAGGCCTGGCGATAGGTGTAGCGCACGTCGCCGTCGAGGATCGCGACCTTGTCGGGGTAGAGCTTGACGGCGTGATTGAGGACGTCGCGCAACAGCATGGCGGGCTCCGGTCAGTTTCTTGGGGGCGATTCTACCATCGGGCTGCGCCAGGACCCTTCCCCGGGGCACCGCAGGACGTGGAGGGCGTGGGTGCGAAGGGGCGGAAGCGCTGCCAGCGGTGCGTAGAGGAATGGCGCAAAGCGGCCGAGCGGGCGCGCCAGGGGCGGCGCCAGCGTCGTGGTGTGCGTCCTGAGTGGACAACGCGGGAACCAGCGGCGGATGTCCTCGGCAGTGACGGGCTGCACAGCAGGATTGCGCGGGCTGCGGCGGCGCATGTCGTACACGAGGATCAGCCCGCCGGGCTTCGTGATGCGAACGAGCTCAGCCGCGATGGCGGCCGAGACGCGCTCCTCGCGGACGCTGCTGAAGAGGGTGAACGCGAGGGAGAGGTCGAACGAAGCGCCAGGCTCGGGGATGGCTTCGGCGCTGCCTTCGTGCACGCGGATGCCGGGCGTCCGGGCCCTGCAGTAGGCGACGAATGAGGGGTCGACGTCGATGGCGGCGAGGTCTTCCGGGCGGGCGCCCCACTGCAGGAGCTGAAGCAGGTTGTGGCCAGCCGAACAACCTGCTTCGAAAGCGCGGACACCTTCGAGGACACCGTAGCCGTGCTGGAGGAGGACGCGCAGGACGAGCCGCTCGCGCTCCTGCACCATGAGCAGGTTGCCTATTTCGAGGGTGGCGTGCTGGATGACAGGGTTTCGAGTCACAACGAGGCAAATCTACCGTGCGGGGCCCCTGACCACGAATTTGCAGCGCCCCGCGACGGTTGACGCCGGCTCGGCGATGACGGGAAGGTAGGAGCATGTTTATCGTCGCCGACGGCAACAACATGGCCTGGGCCGGGTTCCACTCGCTGCGGCGGGCGATGGGCGCAGAGGAGCCCGCGAGCCTGGTGCGGGCCGGTCTGCTGGGGCTCACGCAGAGTGTCGTCGGGGTGATCGTCCGTGCGGGCGAACCGCCCCGGCAGGGGGCGCCGCAAGCGATGGCGTCGATGTTCGCCGGCCGGGTGACACGCATGGCGGCGGTCTTCGACGAAGGGCGGCCATTGCGGCGGCGGGCCATCTTCCCCGGTTACCAGCTCAGCCGGGAGTCGAATTCGTCGTTCCGGGACAACGAACCGTACGTGCTGGAGGCGATCCGCCAGTTCGTCGAGATGGCTGAGTCACTCCCCATAGAAACCGTGCGCGGCGTGAACACGGAGGCCGACGACCTGATCGCGCACCTCGTGCTGGCGCCCGGTGCGGGGCCGGTGCGGATCGCCTCGACCGACCGTGACTTCCTGCAACTGGTGGACGAGCGGGTGAGCATCTACTCACCGGTGAAGCGCGTCGTCATCGACGCCGCTGGCTTCGAGGACGCTGTCGCGCCGCGGCTGGCCGACGGCTCACCAGTGACCTTCCCGCGCGAGCGGTACCTGGACTATCGCGCTGCCAGCGGGGACAGCAGCGACGACCTCCCGGGCATCCCCGGCGTCGGGCCGGTGAGCGCGGCGCGGCTGCTGGCGCGGGCCGAGCTCGACGTCTATCTCGACGACCCGTCGCGCGCAGCGGTAGCGCTGGGCCGCCGCAGCGCGAAACTCGAGGCCGCCCTCGCGTCGGACGAAGCCCGCGCTATCGTGGCGCGCAACCGGGACCTGATGGACCTTCGCCTGGCGGCCCGGCGCTACGAGAACCTCGAAGGGATGGTCCGCCGGGGCAAGTGGGACGAGAGCGGCTTCCGGGCGTGGGTCGGCGACCAGCGAATCGCGGGGCTGGACGTGGAGGCGGCCGTGCGGGCCATGGAGTCGATGGCCAGGAGCCAGTAGCGGGTTGCCTGTTGGCGCCTAGCTGTTGCCTAATCAGGTGGGGGCGATTAGCTCAGTTGGTCAGAGCACCTCGTTTACACCGAGGGGGTCGGGGGTTCGAGCCCCTCATCGCCCACCACGCGGACCGCGCGCAGCGTTCATGATTCCCGAGGTGGCGAACAACGGCCTCGCTGCGGGGGCTTCACGGGCGGCAAGTGTGGCCGATACCCATCGCATGGACGCTTCCGACTTCGAAGTACCGTCGCTCCTTCCGAGCCCGGGCATGCACGCGGTGGTCACGCGGCGCGGGTCGTGGAGCCCGGTCGGTGAAGGGACTTTCTCGTCTCGCTTTGGGATGAACCTCACGCTCGAGCCTGGACCCGGCTTTCTCCCGCTGACGCCCGGCGACGCCGTCGTGGTGACGTGCGGGATGGTGGGCCAACGCCTCGGCGTGCTGGCGGAGTTCAAAGAGAGCCGGGGCTCGACCGTGGTCTTCCGGCGGCGAAGCGCCTGGCACGCGGTCGACACGCGAGTTCACCCCCGGTACGCCGCACGGTTCGAGGTCGAGGTTTCAGATGCGGGTGGCCGGTTCGCCGGGACCGTGACCGACATCTCGCGTGGTGGCCTTGCCTTGAGGGCGGAACGCAGCTCGAGTGACGCCGCGCTGCGCGTCCGGTTCGATCTCGGTGCGGGGCGCGCCCTGGAGCTGCCCTGCGAGGCGGTGCGTCGAGGCGCGGGCGAAGAAGCTTGCCGCTTCCACCTGAGCTTCGGCGAGTTACCGGCGGAGGCGCGTGAGGCGGTCGACGGGCTGGTCGCCCGGCTCATGGTCGAATTCGAAGAGCAGTTGCTGGCCGGTTGAACGGCTAGATCTCGCCCCGGCGCATGCGAAATTCGAGCACGAACGGGTTGTGCTTCTTCTCGAACTGGATCGTCGTCTCGTCCATGTGACCGGGCAGGACGACCGTGTCTTCCGGGAGGACCAGGAGGCGGTCGCAGATGCTCTCCATCTCCTGCTCGAAGCTTCCGCCGGGCAGGTCGGTGCGGCCGATGGAGCCGCGAAAGAGCGTGTCACCGCTGAAGAGCATGCCCTCGGTGTAGTAGCTCACGCTCCCGGGAGTGTGACCGGGCGTGGTAATCGCCCTGAGTTGAAGCCCGGCGACTTCCACGATGTCCCCGTCTTCGACGAACTGGTCGGGAGCCGGCGGCTGTTGGCCGGGGTCAAGGCCGAAGCGGCGCGCCGACATCTGAAAGCCGTCGCGCAGAAGGTCGAGGTCCTGGTGGTGCAGGAGGAACTTTGCGCCCGTCGCGGCATGGACGCCGCGCACGCCGAGGACGTGGTCGATGTGGGCGTGAGAGTTGGCGATGAGCTTGATCGTCACGCCCATGTCGCGGGCCAGCGCCAGGACCTCGTCGGGCTGGTCGCCGGGGTCGATACAGATGGCTTCGCCGGTGCGGCGGTTGCCGACAACCCAGCAATTCTCCTGGAACACGCCAACCACGATGCCGCGGACCATGACCTCGTTCGCAACTTCCATCCCTTAAGCATAGGGCCACTGATGGGTTCAGGCATGAGGCTGTCAACTGGCGATTAGGGGCCGAGGGCTCCAAGCTAGCCGCGTGCCGGGCCCCGAGGTGTTGGTCATCATCGCGCTGGCGGGAGCGGCAGCGTTCACGCAGTCCGTGAGCGGCTTCGGGTTCTCGCTGTTCATCGTGCCGCCGCTGGCGCTGGCAGTGGGTGCGAAGGATGCGGTGGTGCTTGCCAACACGATGGGCGTGGTGGTGAACCTCGTGATGGCAACGCGTCTGCGGGGCCACGTCGACTGGCGGCTCGGGCTGACCTTGCTCGCAGGCGCCTCCGCCGGCATGCCTTTGGGACTGGTCGTGCTGGTGGTCGTCGACTCGGCGGTGCTGCAGGCGGTTATCGCGGTGGTGGTGATGCTCTCGGCGGCACTCATCTGGCGCGGCGCGGCGCTGCATGCGGCGGGGAGGGTGGGCGACGTGGCCACCGGGCTCGTGAGCGGCGTGCTCAACACGTCGACGAGCATGTCGGGGCCGCCCGTGGTGCTCTATCTCCAGGGACGCGGTGTGCCGGCGGACACCTTCCGCGCCACGCTCGGCGCGTACTTCCTCGCGAGTGGGGCGATCGCGACCGCTTTGTTCGTCGCCGGCGGACGCTTCGACCGCGAGCTCTGGGCCGACACCGGGCTCGCGGCGCCAGCGCTTGTGCTCGGCTGGTTCGCGGGGAACGTGGTCTATGGAAAGCTTGACCCGGCGCGGTTCCGGGCTGTCGTCATCGTCGTCCTCGTTGCAACCGCAGCTGTGGCCCTGGCGACGGCGGTGACTTCCTGATGGCCGCTTTGTCGCTAAGCCGGAGAGCCGGGTATCATTCGAGGGTTACTGCCCGAAGGAAGACACGCCATGGCCTATGAACTCGACGCCCTGACGGCGACGCAACAGCGCACCGACATCCCCGACTTTGGCAGCGGCGACACCGTGCGTGTCCATGCCAAGGTGGTCGAAGGCGACAAGGAACGCATCCAGGTGTTCGAAGGCGTGGTCATCCGCAAGCGGATGAAGGGCCTGGTTTCGAACTTCACGGTACGCAAGCTGGCGAGCGGTGTGGGCGTGGAGCGGACGTTCCCGATCAACAGCCCGCGGGTGGACAAGGTGGAAGTCATTCGGCGCGGCAAGGTGCGCCGGAAGAACCTGTACTACCTGCGCGGCCTCACGGGTAAGGCAGCCCGGATCAAGGAGAAGCGCTTCTAAGGAGCGCACGCCCCCGGGACCTTGTGACGTGCACCGGGGCCGGGCGGCCCCCGGAGCAGCCTCCGCAAGCGGGCGTCCTATTTGTTTGCTTCACGCGAACAATCGTGTAGGCTTGAACATCGGCCCTGACGTTGACGTGAGGGTTTGGGGGAGCCTGTGACGTCGATTGAAGCCGGTAGGCCGCTGGGCGAAGTCCTGACGCGGCGCCAGAGGTGGTTTCTCCTCGTCAGCCTGATGCTGGCGATGTTCGTGGGGGCAATCGACCAGACCGTCGTCGGGACAGCGACTCCCAAGATCCTGGCAGACCTCGGTGGCTTCAACCTCCTCGCCTGGCTGTTCACCAGCTACATGCTGAGCTCGACGGTGATCGTGCCCCTGGTGGGCAAGATGTCGGACATCTACGGCCGGAAGATGTTCGTGATCGCCGGGATCATGATCTTCATGCTCTCGTCGGCGGCCTGTGGAGCGGCCCCGACCATGTTCACGCTGATCGTCTTCCGCGCGGTCCAGGGCATCGGCGGCGGGATGATCTTCGCGTCGGTTTTCAGCTCTATCGGCGACATCTTCCCGCCCGCTGAGCGCGCCAAGTACATGGGCCTGTTCACCGGTACGTTCAGCCTGGCGAGCATCCTCGGGCCGACGGTGGGTGGCTTCCTTACCGACCATGGGAACGGCTTGCTCGGCGTTGACAGCGGCTGGCGCTGGGTGTTCTACATCAACGTGCCGTTCAGCCTCGTGGCCATCCCGGCCATCTGGTTCAACCTGCCGTCACGTCACGGGACCGGGCGGCCCAAGATCGACTTCCTGGGTGCTGCACTGCTTTCGATTGCGTCGGTGGTGGCGCTGCTGGCCTTCGAGTGGGCCGGAAAGAACTACGCGTGGGCCTCACCGCAGATCATCGGTTTGTTCGTGGCGGCCGTCGTGTTTGTGGGGCTGTTCATTCTGCAGGAGGCGCGACACGACGAGCCCATCCTCCCGCTGCACCTGTTCCGGAACCGCACATTCGTGCTGGCAAACGTGATCGTGTTCGCGCTCGGAATGGGCATGTTCGGGGCACTGCAGTACCTGGGCATCTTTGTGCAGACGGCCCTGGGCGCGTCTGCTACGGCTTCGGGGGTGATCTCTACGCCGCAGTCGGCGGGGATGCTGGTCGCCAGCATCATCAGTGGTCAGCTCATCGCGCGTACCGGCAGATACCGCGTCCAGACCATCCTGGGGGCGATCGTCATCCTCGCGGCGATGCTTCTCCTGCGCACAATCGACATCGGCATAGAGAAGTGGCACATCAGCGGGTACATGGTGGTGTTGGGCGTGGGCTTCGGCCTCGTGATGCCCACGATGTCCCTGGCCGTGCAGAACGCCGTGCCCTACAAGTACCTGGGCGTCGCAAGCTCGTCGAGCCAGTTCTTCCGGCAGATCGGCAGCGTGTTCGGGATCGCGATCTTCGCGGTGATCCTGACGAGCTCCTACGAGAGTTCCTTCAGCGACAAGCTGCCCGCCGCCGATCGCGCCCAGATGGAGACGCTGCCCGGGAAGCCGCTAGACGCATTCGAGGACCCAACGTTGTCACTGAACCCCGTGCTCTTCGGAAGCGTGCAAAAGCAGGTGCTCTCGCTGGATGGCGGGAAGGAGATCCTGGCACGCGCAACGGCGGCTCAGCGCGAGTCCGTCGCAAGCGCCACGCAGGACATCTTCACGGGCGCTACGGCCGTGGCTGTGATCTGCGTCCTTCTGTGCATGCTGCTCAAGGAAGTGCCGCTCCGGCGCGACTTCAAGATGGCGGCTCCTGCCGGCGCTCCCGACCCCGAGGCTGCCGACGGCGGAGACAGCCGCGGGGCCGAGGCCCAAATCCCGTCGCCTGGACCAGCCATCGGGCACTGAGCCGCCATGCACGCGGCCGCTTGCATGAGGCAGGGACGCGCCGCACGCTTGGCCAATGTCCGAGAACACGTTCAAGACCGACGGGTCGATAGACAGCTTCGAGAACCCGCACAGGGGCCGTGACTACGAGATCGAGTTCGTCGCCCCGGAGTTCACGAGCATGTGCCCGATGACGGGCCAGCCGGACTTCGGGACCCTCACCGTCACGTACACCCCGGAGGCACGCTGTATCGAGCTGCGGAGCTTCAAGTACTACCTGCAGACTTTCCGGGACCGGGGGATCTTCTATGAGGACGTGGTCAACCAGGTGCTCGACGACATCGTGGCTGCCATCGCGCCCCGGTGGGTGATGGTCACCGGCCAGTTCAGCACGCGGGGCGGCATTTCGACGCGCATCACCGCGACGCATCCGGAGGAAGCGCCGTGACCCTGTCTCGCGAACTGGGACTGAGGCCATGACCGTGAAATCCGACCCCGGCGGCTTCCCGCAGCGCAGGCTCGGCGACGTGCCGTCGGTGACAGCGGCCCAGATGCGCGAGATCCAGCGCGTGGCACAGGAAGACTACGGCCTCGACATCCTGCAGATTACCGAGAACGCGGGCCGCGCGGTGGCGCAGGTCGCGCTTGCGATGCTCGGTGGACGGGGCGGCAAGGGCCAGCGCGTCTTGGTGCTCGCGGGCGGCGGGAACAAGGGCGCCGCCGGTCTCTGCGCGGTGCGCCACCTGGTGAACTGGGGCATCTTCGCGACGCCCGTGCTGGCGGAAGTCGAAGGAGAGATGTCGTTCGTCGCCCGCCGGCAGATCCACACGCTGCGGACTTCGGGCGTGGTCGACGCGGGCAACGAGAGCAGCGAGATCGACCTCGAAGACCGGCTGGCAGCCGCCGACCTCGTCGTCGACGCGCTGGTGGGCTACGGGCTGGAAGGCCCTCCTTCGGGGATGGCAGCGGCCGTCACCGAACTGGCGATGGACGCGAAGAAGCCCATTCTGGCGCTGGACGTACCCACCGGGGTGAACGCCACCTCCGGCGAACCGTCGCAGCCGTCGATCCGCGCCTGCACGACGTTGATGCTGGACCTGCCAAAACGCGGGCTCCTCGAACCTGCTGGCCGGCAGGCGGCGGGCGAGCTCTACCTGGCAGATCTCGGGCTGCCGCGGGCGGCCTACCAGCGCGTCGGCATCACGATCACCGGACTCTTCGCGGAAGGGCCGATAGTGCGCGTGCGCCGCTAGGCCGTAACCGGGGCTTGCAGGCCGCCGTACAATGGGCCGAACCCAGAATCGGGAGGCAGTTGTGCGAACACGTTATGTGAAATCGCCCGAAGAGATCCGGCAGCTCCAGGACATTTACCATGACCCCGCGTTCCTCTCGGCGCGCTCGCTTTCGATCGCGTTCGAGAGCGACCCGGACGTCGTGTCCGAGCTGCTGCCGCCGCCGCTGCGGCCCGCCGCGGAGCCTCGCGTCTCGGTTTCGGTGGGCCACATCGGGCGGTCCAACTGCGTGGGACCGTTCGGCAGTTCGTCGGTCAACATCGCCTGCAGCTTCGAGGGGCAGGAAGGCTGGTATTGCCTGACGATGCCGATGGGGACGGACACCGCGGTGACTTTCGGCCGAGAACTCTACGCGGAACCGAAGAAGCTGGCGGAGATCGCCCTGGAGTTCGACGGGCGCTTCGCCCGCGGCACGGTCACCCGCCACGGCGTGACGTACATCGAACTGCGGGGCGTGTTTGAAGAGCCGCTCCAGGTGGTGGACCGGCCGAACGTCTCGCAGCACTACTACTTCAAGTTCCTGCCCGCAGCTGACGGACGGGGTTTAGCCCACGACCCGCAACTGGTGCGCGTGACGCACCGCGGGACAACCTTCCGGGCCGCACGTGGAGAAGGCACGATTACGTTCCGGGAGTCGGCGCACGACCCGGTGATCGACGTGCCCGTCGTGACGGTCACCGGCGCCGCATTCAGCGAGGGCGAGACGCACACCAGCGCAGAAGTGGTCGCGACGATCCCGGCCGCCGAGTTCCTCCCGTGGGCGTACGGCAAGGCTGACAACCTGACCGTCTGGGCTGAGGCGGGGCTGTTGGCGTCCGCCTAGTGTCCTGAGTCTGAAGTTCGTTTACAGAAGCGAGTGATGGTGGCGAGGATCTCGTCGGCGGACTTCGTCCAACTGAAGGGCTTGGGATTCTCGTTGTGATGCTTCAGATAGAGGTCGATAGCC
>Ga0315281_10001320_pt1 | contig 36378 bp, 34 predicted proteins | sample YL17G07_0_MG_FD_204540 | JGI IMG/M metagenome (GOLD analysis project Ga0315281, IMG submission 204540) | Sediment microbial communities from Yellowstone Lake, YNP, Wyoming, USA - YL17G07_0 | ecosystem: Environmental > Aquatic > Freshwater > Lake > Sediment | place: USA: Wyoming | collected...
TTATCTGGCGGAATTTTGCTACCGCTTCAACCGGCGCTTCTGGGAACCCCAAATGTTTAACCGGATGATCACTGCGTGTCTTAATGCTCAAACCGTTACCTTTTCGGAACTAAGGCAATAAGCGTTTTATGGAGTTCGAGAAAGAAAAATAGCTTCGGACTTCGTGTCCTCCAAGCCTCCTTATTTCCTCCTCCCAAGGCTGGATGACTGTAAGGGCGGTTCGCGAACCGCCCCTACTATTACTCGGAGCGAAAAACCGATTGCCCTTTCTGAACCGTAGGGGCACGGCGTGCCGTGCCCTCAAACCCAGCCAATGAAATTTCTTTAATGCTCCGAGTAATAAGTCACCCCCACCCTGACCCTCGGCCCTCAAGGGGGAGGGAGAAAGCTGTCCTGATCAGGCGAAAAGTGACCCTCGCTCCAGCCTTGCATTAATCCTGGACCTATAGTAGTTTTTTCCAAGCCTTTACCCCCGGAAGCAAAGGGACCGATTTTGTGGGCCAGGCCCTAACTGCCGGCCCTCAAGGTCCGCTTTCGCACCAACCTTCGGCTCAGGGGGAAGGAAATAATGCTTATGGAGGAAGCCTCATGAAACCCATCTCCCGGGCCCTGATGAGCGTCACCGATAAGAGCGGCTTGCTGGAGTTCGCCCAGTTCCTGGCCGGCCACCGGGTGGAAATCCTCTCCACCGGCGGCACCGCCAGGATGCTCCGGGACGGCGGCGTCGCGGTGGTGGAGGTCTCGGACTACACCGGCTTTCCGGAGATGCTGGATGGCCGGGTGAAGACCCTCCACCCCAAGATCCACGGCGGCATCCTGGGGCGTCGGGACCTTCCCAGCCACCAGGAGCAGATGGCCCGACACGGCATCCAGCCCATCGATATGGTGGTGGTGAACCTGTACCAGTTCGAGCAGGCCATCGCCAAACCGGGCTGCACCCTGGAGGACGCCATCGAAAACATCGACATCGGCGGCCCCACCCTGCTCCGGGCCGCGGCCAAGAACTACCAGGCGGTGACGGTGGTGGTGGACCCGGCGGACTATCCCCACCTCATGCAGGAAATGAAGCTGAGCAAGGGAGCCACCAATCTGGCCACCCGCTTCAACCTGGCCCGCAAGGTCTTTAAACTGACCCACGAATACGACGGGGCCATCTACCGCTATCTGGCGGAGAAAGGCCCGGCCTGCTAGATGGGCGCGCCACCCGCCGCCGTCGCCCTGAGCCGGGGCCGCCGCCTCGACCTCTCCAGCCCCGACTACTATCAGGACCTGCTCACCGGCATCGCCCGGGAGATCCTGAAGGAGCTCTCCGAGTTGGAGAAGCTGAACCTGGAGTCCCTGGAGGAGAGCGATTTCGATCAGGTGGTGGGCATCACCCACATCCGGCTGCTCAACGAACTCTACTACTGCCTGGGGCAACTGCGGGCCCACGGGGTGGAGCTGGACGTCAAAAGGGCCATCCAGGACCTCAGGGACATCTGGAACCGGTACATCGACCGCACCGGCCGCCCCGGGGCCCTGAAATTCCAGGTGGACCCCGGCGAGTCCGCGGTGCAATGAGGAGTGGGGGGAAATGGAGGGGCCCAGGCCCTGGCTTTTCACCCCCCAGGTATCAAGAAGATTCTTGCAGGTAGGCGTCCTGAAGGGGCGACGGCAGCGCCGCCCCATATCAGGGGGCTAACAATTCGGCTTTTCGATAATGGGCCCCGATGTCTCTCCTTAAGGCCAGGCGGTTGCCGCCGGGATTTTCCCGGGGAAGGACCCGGATCTTGCCATTGTCGAAGGCGTTCAGCAGCCGCTGGCGCAGGTTTTCCACCACCTCGCCCGGTTTTTGCCCGGCCTTGACGGTGGCATTGGCCACCAGATAGGCCACCCGGGACCCGTCGGATTTGAAGAGCCCCTCCTCGGAGTAATCCATGGCCGAAGGCACCACGGTGATGCCCTTTTTGTCGAAGTAGTCGAAGTCAATTTCCAGGACCTCCCCCTTGGTCAGGGACCAGGGATAGCCCTTCTGCTGCTTGGGGCCGCCGGGGCCGGTCACCAGGGCCAGGCACAGGGAAATCTGCCCGGCCCGCACCTCCGGGGCCACCTCGTCCAGGTTGCCGTCCACCATGGCCTTCAGGAGGGCTCCCAGGTTGCGCAGCCGCTTGACGATGGGCTGGAACTCGGGCTCCCCGGGGCGAATGTTGATTTCGCACACCCTGAGCGCCCGGGGCTTGAAGTCCTGGTCAAAGGAGACAAAACAGCCCGGGTATAAGACGCCCTGGCGCAGGGTGCCGTTGTCCTTCATCTTCTTGATCAGAGGCCTGGCGATGGTCTCTTCGGCCAGTTCCAGCAACTCCCGGGATTCCAGGGGATGGGGGGAAATGGAGCCCATGCCCCCGGTAATGGGATTGTCCATGCCGGGCGGGCCCTGGAACCTTTCGGGATAGTCCATGGCGGTGGGCAAGACCTGGTAGTGGCCGTTTCGGTCCACGAAAATGGTGAAGCTGATTTCCACCCCGGACATGCGGCCTTCGATGAGCAGCGGCCAGGGGGATTTTTTCCCGAACTGCTGGGCGTAAGCGTCCCGGTAATCTTTGATCAACAGGTCATGGACGTCTCTGATTTCCCAGGTGTTTAAAATGATGCGGGCCCCTTTGCCCCCGGCGCTGTAGGGGTACTTCAACACCGCGCCGCCGTACCGGTGGAGGTAATCCAAACAGCTGCCCAGGACGGCTGGATAATCCCTGGCTTCCACCTCCTGCCATTCAGGGGCCACGGGAATGCCGGCTTCCCGGCACAGACGTTTGCAGGCGATCTTGTCGGCCTCAATGAAGGCCCCTTTCGCGTCCAAACCGATGACCCGGTCCCCGAACCCGGCCTCCGCCAGCCGGTCCACCAGACCTTCAAAAATCAAGCCTTCCGGCATGATCAGCGCCATATCGAGGACTTTTTCCTGAAAAGCCCTGATCAGGGCCTGGGCATAGGCCGGCGCCGAGTTGTCCGCCGTGGGGATGAAAGCCACGGGCCAGTTCATCCGGCTGGCAAAAGGCGGCATGGCCGGGGTGCCCCGGACCACGACCCCCCGGTAGTCGCCGGGGTAAAGCTCGCTGGTGGCCCGGCTGGTCTCCAGGGCGGCCAGAAAGGTGCGACCGTCGGTGCCCACGAAGCCGATTTTGATCTGCTTCATATTCCTGCTCTTTTTAGAAGTCGGGGGTAATAATCCGGAAAAATATCACCTCTTTCCCGGCAAATCCACCAAAAACGTTCCTCCCCGTCAAGGCCAGAAAGGCCCTTAGCAATACCCTTGTGATCGCCATGATTTTGCGGTTTTGCCGGGGAAGTCGGGGCGCTATCCCCGCCTTCCCCGGCGCTTAGGTGGGTTGGGTGGGGGCTGCGGGGGGAGGGCAGGGACCATCGGTCCCCCGGCCCTCCCCTCAATTTTCCGCCGCAGGTTGCAGTGCCTTGGCTTTGACCTTGGCGTTGAACTTCAGGGCATCGATGACGAATCTTTCGTGGTGGCCCTGGGAGATGGTGTCCACGCCATCGTCGGCCACCAGGGAAAAGGTGAGCTTGCGCCCCTCCACTTTCTCCAGCATGCCCTTGACCGTCACCGTCAGCCCCGGCGGGGTGGCGGCCAGGTGGCTCAGGTTAATGTGGATGCCCACGGTCTGCTCCCGGGGCCAGTCGAGATGCGGGTTGAGGGCCTGGATGCAGGCCCACTCGAAGAGGCCCACCATGAAGCCGGTGGCCAATACCCGGGGCATCACCTGGAACTCCGGGGCCTCTGGGTAGAGGTATGGCACGGTTTTGTTGTCCGGCACCGGATATTTAAATTCAAAAGTGAGGCCGGGCTGCAAGGAATCTTTCATAGGGCACCTCCGGGTTGAAAATAATTGTCACAATTATTAATTTCTGCTAAATAATGAAATAAATAAAGTTAATTATTTTTATTAAATTGATTAGGATTGCTTATGGAATGGCAGCAACTTCTGGGCTTCTTCCAGGTGGCCAAGTTGGGGAGCTTCACCCGGGCGGCGGAGGCCACTTTCCGCACCCAGTCGGCCCTGAGCCAGCAGGTGAAGGCCCTGGAGGCAGAACTGGACTGCCAGCTCCTGGAGCGCCTGGGCAAACGGCGCCTGCGCCTCACCCCGGCCGGGGAGAAGCTCCTGGAGTTTTCCCAGGCCCTCCTGTCCAGATTTGCCGAGCTCAAAGAGGAGGTCAATGAACTCAAGGGGCAAAAGCAGGGGGCCTTACGACTGGCCGCGCCTTTCACCACCCTGTATCATCTGCTGCCTGAATCCCTCAAGGCCTATCGTCAGCAGTTTCCCAACGTCGACTTGATTCTGCTGGACCGCTCCCAGCCGGCGGTCCTGGCCCTGGTGAAAAACGGCGAGATAGATTTCGGCCTGGCCCTGGAATCCAGGATCCCGAAGGATCTTGCCGCCTGGCGCTGGCAGCCGGTGGCCACGGTCCTCATGGTCCCCCGGGGACATCCGTTGACGGCTCTGAAGCGGGTCACCCTGCGGCACATCGCCCGCCATCCCCTGATCCTGCCGCCCCGGGGGCCCGACTACGCCGGGCGCCGGGTCCTGGAAGAGCACTTCCGGAAACTGGGCCTGGCCCCCCACATCGCCATGGAGTCGGCCAACGTGGAGTTGAGCGCCCTCTACGTGGAAATGGGCCTGGGAGTCTCCTTCGCCACCCTGGCGCAAAATCTCCCGGCCCCGGTCCGGCGCAATCTGGCCTTTATTCCCCTGAACCGCTACTTCAAGCCCGATTACCTGGCCGTGGTCCTGCGCCGGGACAAGGTCCTCAGCCATTACAAGAAGGCCTTTATAAATCTTCTCTTTGGGGATACAATTCTGCCCAAGTAACCTGGCAGGGTCCATGGCGCTACCCCGGCGGCCAGGGCCTGGTCCGGGACTTTCACTTTCTGACGGAGGTCACGGTCAGCCTGCTGAGCGACCGCCGGCGCCACCGCCCCTACGGCCTTCACGGCGGGCAACCCGGCGCGCCGGGGGAAAACGTCCTGATCACCCCGGCGGGCGAAAAAACCCTGCCCGGCAAGACCAACCTCACCCTGCCGGCCGGCAGCCGCCTGTCCATCCGCACCCCGGGCGGCGGCGGCTGGGGGGCGGTGCAGGGTGAGGATGAATTTGGGGGAGGGGGCAAGGGGCAGACAGCCTCTTACAATCCCTCCCCCAAACCCCCGCCCCCAACCCCTTAAGTTATTTTTGGCCGGGGAAGTGGGGCTGTAAGCCCCTCTTCCCCGGCCACAGTAAAGGGGGTTGGGAGGGGAGCTTGAGGGGAGGGCGGGGGATCGTTGATCCCCCGGCCCTCCCCTCAATTAATCAACAAGGACATGCCATGAAGCGACGCATCTACCTGCGCATGAAGTCATTGGAGGAGGCCCGGGAGCTGTTTTTCTCCCGCCTTGATTTTGCCGCCCTGACGGCGTCGGAAGAAGTCCCCACCGCGGCGGCCCGGGGCCGGGTGACGGCGGCGCCGGTACTGGCCCGGCGCTCCTCGCCCGGGGCCCACCAGGCGGCCATGGACGGCTTTGCCGTGGCCGCGGCCGCCACCTTCGGGGCCGCCCCCGAGAGTCCCCGGCTTCTGGCCCTGGGCCGGGAGGCTCATCCCATCAACACCGGCCATCTCATGCCACCGGGCACGGACGCGGTCATCATGGTGGAGCAAATTCCGGACCCGGAGGCGGACCCCATCACGGTGGAGGCCCCGGTGTTCCCCTGGCAGCACGTACGCCGGGTGGGGGAGGATCTGGTGATGGGTGAAATGGTGCTGCCGGAGGGCGTAGAAATCACCCCCTGGGCCCAGGGGGCGCTGTTGGCCGCCGGGGTGACCCGGGTGGCGGTGCGCCGGCGTCCCAAGGTGGTCATCATTCCCACGGGCACCGAACTGGTGCCGGCGGCCGCTCTCGAGGAGGAGCCGCCCCCCGGTCGTCTGCCGGAGTTCAACTCCGTTATCCTGTCGGGGTTGGTGGCCCAGGCCGGCGGCGAACCGGAAGTCAAGCCCATCGTCCCCGACGACCCGGAGGCCCTCACCGCGACTTTGCAGGAGGCCCTGGCGGCCGCGGACCTGGTGCTCATCAACGCCGGCTCCTCCGCCGGCACCGAGGACTACACCTATCAGGCCATGGCCGCCCTGGGGGAAGTGTTGGTGCACGGGGTGGCCATGATGCCTGGCAAACCCACGGTGCTGGGGGTGGCGGGCGGCAAACCGGTCATCGGCAACCCGGGGTACCCGGTGTCCGCGGTGCTCTCCTTCGAGCAGTTCGCGGCGCCGGTGATCGCCGCCCTGGCGGGCCAGCGCCTGACCTCCCGGCCCACCCTGACGGTCTATCCGGCCCAGAACCTGCCGTCCAAGCCGGGGTTGACGGAGTTTATCCGGGTGACCTTGGGAAGAGTGGGTGACAAAGTCATGGCCACCCCGCTGCCCCGGGGCGCCGGCACCATCACGTCTCTGGTCAGGGCCGACGGCTTGCTGACGGTTCCGTCCCTGAGCGAGGGGCTGGAAGAGGATCGGCCGGTGGCCGCGGAGCTTCTGGTGGCCCCGGAGGACCTCGAGGGCACCCTGGTGGTCCTGGGCAGCCACGACAACACCCTGGACCTGCTGGCCACCCTGCTGCGCCGCCGGGACCCCCACCTGCGCCTGTCTTCGGGCCACGTGGGCAGCCTGGGGGGTCTCATGGCCCTACGCCAGGGCCGGGCCCACCTAGGCGGCAGCCACCTGCTGGACCCGGAAACCAATACCTACAACGTCCCCTTCATCCAGCGGCATCTCTCCGGCGTGCCCTTGAAGCTCATCAACCTGGCCTGGCGCCAGCAGGGGCTCATGGTGGCGCCGGGCAATCCCAAGAACATCCGCCGCGTCGCCGACCTGGTGCGTCCGGGGGTGCGGTTCATCAACCGGCAGCGGGGCGCGGGCACCCGCCTCCTGCTGGATTACCTCCTCCAGGAGGAGGGGCTGAACCCCTCGGCGGTCCAGGGCTACGACCGGGAGGAGTACACCCACATGGCGGTGGCGGTCAACGTCTTTTCCGGCACCGCGGACGTGGGGTTGGGCATCCTGGCCGCGGCCCGGGCCTTGGGCCTGGATTTTATACCGCTCTTGCCGGAGCGCTACGACCTGGTGGTGCCGGAGACCACCTTCGCCGATCCCCGCTTTCAGGTGTTGCTGGCAGTCATCCGCAGCCCCGAATTCCGAGAGGCGGCGGAGGCCCTGGGGGGTTACGATTTAAAGGATTGCGGACGGATCCTGTGGGAACATTAAACCGCTACCTGCTTTAGCAGGTAGCGGTTTAATGTTATGCTCGATAATATAACGGAAGTATGTACTTTACGCAAAGGTCTTATTGGGATTGCTCATCGCAATCTTCATCGGCACAATTATATCTGTCGTAATATATAAAGGTAGGGATATTGTATTCACCGACAATCTGTTGTGTAAGGAACAACATCTTTATACAGAAGCGAGTGCAATGTCTTTTTTTAGAAAAAACATTGTTGTATTTAGCCTCGCCCCAAATATAGAGATTAGAGATTTGGGAACCTTGGAGGGGTTCAATAGAAGTATAAAATGGTTTGGCGAATGCACCAACAATAATTTCAGCTTTGGGGCCGATTACCATACGAATATCTTTAATATTGTCATAAGGAAAATCAAAAGGCTTGGGAATTGCATCATCGAAAACAGCATTGTTTATGCTAATGGTGAGATTTTTAGTAGGAGTATCTCCACTATTTTGCCAGCATGGGGAGAACAGCCACATTTGACCTTCTTTGTAACCCTTAAGACCGCGGCGAAGCATTATTGGTTCAACTTTAATTTCTTTGAGAAAAACGAAGGCGCGGCTTTTCAAAAGTGTATTTTGCAAAATCTTGTATTGGAAACAACCGATTATAAACAAGAGCAATGTAAAAATAGCCAACAATGCATCAGTGAGGCTAAAACTCAAAAACTTTTGCCAAAAGCAATTTTGGTTGCTTTGGTTTGGGGAGGGGTTTTGCTCGGCTTTTGGATAGCTTGTCGGTATAACCTTTTCTTGGGTATTTTTCTCTGTTTCGTTAGTCTTGCTTGTCTCCTTTTGGGCTGGGGGTTCGTTAATCCCCGATGAGGGAATTTGTTCCTGTGTTTGTGCGGCTATTGAAACCGCAAGTAAGAAACCAATCAAGAGCATTGTAATTAAATGATCGTACCACAAGTAGGTATGGGGGTTCCTCCTCATGGAAGAAGATTATAACGCAAAAAAATTCTCTCGTGTGATCATTTTTTGCTTGACAAGGGTATTGCGTTAAGTATAAAATTAGAGCATGAATGATGACAATCACCACCTTTCAAAGTCTGAGACAATCAGAGAGCTTCCGCGGGCTTGCTCGGACGAACTCGCGGCTGTTGAGTTTTTCGAGACGCAGCGTTGGGGAAACAATCCAGTCTGCGCCCACTGTGGGAACGAAAACGTATACCAAATGACGGACGCCGTAACCGGAAAGCGAAACAAGCGTTTCCTGTGGCGCTGCCGGGATTGCCGACGACAATACACGGTTCGAATTGGCACTGTCTACGAGGAATCGCGCCTTGACCTTCGGCACTGGTGCTATGCTTTCTGGCGTGCCTCCACTTCAAAGAAGGGTGTGTCTGCATTGGAAATTAAACGTCACTGCCAAATCAGTTATAAGTCGGCCCTCTTCCTTTTAAACCGGATTCGCTTTGCGATGGCTCCCGACCATGCCACAACTTCCAGGTTGACAGGGACAGTCGAGTGTGATGAAACCTATGTTGGGGGCAAGCCGCGTTTTAAGGGAAACAACAAGCGCGGACGTGGGACGGGAAAGACTCCAGTGTTTGCCGCCGTCGAGCGCCAAGGCCAAATTCGCCGGCGCGTGGTGGCGAATGTTACCGGCAAGACCCTAAAAGCGGCAATCCGTGAGATTGTTGATCCTAAAGCCCGCCTTATTACTGATGATTACTCTGCATATATTGGGATTGGCTCTGAGTATGCCGGTGGCCATGAAAGCGTCTGCCACAGCGCCCGGGAATATGTCCGCGGCGATGTTCATACGAACACGGCTGAAAGCTCATTCGCCATTGTGAAGCGCGGACTTGTGGGCATTTACCATAGCGTTAGCAAAGAATATCTCCATCGCTACCTCTGGCAGTTCGATTTCGTTTGGAATCATCGTGACTTGAACGATGGAGAGCGGACCGTCCTGGCGATACAATCCGCCGAGGGCAAACGGCTGATGTACAGAATGAACAAGGCGAACCATCATGTCTGAGGAACTTCGCCAAAAAGGATATTTGGATAAGCGCGGGAGGGCGAATGGAGAGCCCGTGGGGGCTTATGAAGGGTTCAACATCGGAGCAACTACCATAGACCAACTCCGTCGTGCTTCCATTATTCCCAATAGGGATTATGGTCGGTTCAAGAATAAAAAGCCTGATGGTATCGTCGTAGACCGACGCACTTCCACTCCCGAAGTTAAATTTCTCGTCGAATATAAAGACATCGGCGGTCTCGATTCTGAGAGCCATAAGAGGTATTTTGCGGACAAGGTTGCCGAAGAATATTGCAGGCCGCTTTTTTGTCCCTTTGCTGCTATGAGTGATTCTCACCATCGAACATCTTGGATATTTGTCACCGAACAGGGTTGGGAGGAAATCCGGCGAGAAGATGACTACCCCCTCGACACCAGAACCGACCTATCTAGTGTAAGCGGACGCGATCTCATTGGGCGAACGCTTTTCCGACTCGAAACGGAACTAGACAAGCCAAGGGCGATCCTTGTTCCGCAGGAGGCGGTGAACCCGACTCGCCTTGCCGAACAGACATGGCAGACGATATGGCTTGCTTCCGGCGAGAAGCCGGAACAATGCCTCGCCACATTCATCGAAATCTTAGTTTTCAAATTTATTTCTGATCTCGGTATTCTCAAGGAAAATCCTTCTGGGGTATTAGTCGATTTTGATACCGTGCGTAAAATGGAAGATGACAAGATTTTGAAGTATTTTTTTGAGAATGTGCGCCCTCAGATTAAGCGACTGTTTCCTCCTGGAGCCGATCAAACCTCTGTCATTAACGGCATTGTACTAAATCCCGACAACAAGGATCACGGTCGGCTGTTCCGACAAATCCTCAAGAACTTTGAAGATTTTGGGCCTCTTCGCAGAATTCATCCCGAGTTCAAATCGCGGATCTTTGAGCGTTTTTTGAAGAAGAACCAAATAGTCCGGTATTGGGGGCAATACTTTACGCCACGCAATGTTGTTAAGGCAATGGTCGAAATGAGTGGCATCGAATACCTTCCTCCTGGCGCGACCGTGGGGGACCCCGCATGTGGGGTAGGGGGCTTCATTCTAGAGCCTTTAGTTTATAAGCGTCCTTACGACTTTAGGAGCGAGGATGCTCCGACATTGAACTATATCGGATGGGATCGAGATGAAAAATTAACTATTCTGGCAAAAGCCAACATGCTTGTTTACCTATCGGAAATCCTGGAGAGAGACCCGAAGGCGGTCAGCTATATTGCCCCAATATTGAACAATACTTTTAGTTGTACAGGAACTGCTATCACTGGATCGCTTGCCAAGGCACCCCGAGACTTATTTGACTTAGTGCTCACAAATCCTCCTTATGTCATGAAGGGTACGCCAACTCAAAAAGATGCGCTCAAACAAAACAAAGCCCTAGAAGATTATTACGCTATCCCTGGTGCTGGCGTTGAGAATCTATTTATCCAGATGATAATTCATGGACTTAAAAAGGGAGCGCGTGCATTGATAATTGTTCCTGATGGTCTCTTGCTTCGCCATTCTGAACGACGATTACGGGAACACATTCTTAAAACCTGCCAATTAGAAGCAATAATTTCGTTACCAAAAGATACATTTTATTCTACCTCTAAGAAGACTTATATTTTAGTACTCCGCAAAAAACAGGATGAGCATGAAAAGCAGAGCAATCCAGTCTTTACCTATCTTGCCAACAATATTGGGGAGACCTTGGATGCTAGGCGTTTTATTATTGAAGACAACGACTTGCCGCGTATGGCGGCAGCCTTTAAACTCTTTCAAGGCAATCCATCGATGTTTGAATTTCAGGACCCCCGAATCAAGGTTTGCCCAATAGATAGATTTAAACCCGAAGAGCATTGGTTGGTTGAGAAATGGTGGACCCGTGAGGAAAGAGAAAGTCTCGGGGATATTGATGAAGAAATTTTCGTTGGAACAACGGAACTAGCATTGAAGTTGGAAGAAGCCTCTGACACCCTCAGTGATTTGGCTGGAGCACTCAAGCGGCTTGAGATTCCAAGGGATATTCATCATACCATAACTGTCTCGTTAGGCGACTCCAACCTATTTCGTATGGAGATAGGCGACAGGGTTACGAAAAAAGAACTATTTTACGCCGATGGTGGCCCAATACCTTTATATTCAGCCAATGTAGAAAAAGGAGCAGAGCACGGATGGGTGCTAAAATCCAATCTCCAAGACTTTTCAAAACCTTCAATTCTATGGAGTATCGACAGCGATTTCAACATGACCGTACGAGAACCGTCCGTTGAGTTTGATATAACAGACCATTGCGGGCGCTTAGAAATTCTTCACCCTGGCCTCGATCCTTCATACTGCCGAGCGGCGATCACCTATGGATTCGGGCGTGTTTATGGTTTTGACCGTGTTCACCGGCCTTCTTTGCAGCGCATGAAAAAGGTTACATTTAAAGTTCCAGTAAAGGCTGATGGGTCATTTGACCTTGACGCGCAACGTGAATTTGCTAGAGGTTTTGATCTGATCTGGGAAGCAGTACGACAAACGGAAGAAAGGTTAAAGGTGTTAACTGAATTGAAACCCAAAATTGATCTACCAGAGACGACAGAAGTGAAAAGAGCACAAAGCCGCCCAGGTCCAAAGCCCGAAGTGTTGAAGATCAACGGCGATTGGCGGGAAGCGGTGAAAAAGTCTCTGGCAAAGAAGAAGCCAAAGGCCGGATGGCCGAAATAATCAGCTTTTTTGGCTCTATAGAAATTACATATAGACCTTTGCGTAAAGTACATACTTCCGTAATATAATTGTCTTTATCGTAGCCATGGTTACCTTGGAACTGATTGGCTTAACCACCAGATATAAGCGGGCTTCCAATTTAATCGGTGGGGTATTGATGTTAATAATCGGCGGGTTGCTGATTTTTAAACCCGAGATTTTGATGTTTGGTTAATCTTCCCCCAAAACCATTGCCTTCCTTGCCTGCATCCGCCCTTTCGTCTGCTTAAACTATCCAGGGGCGGACGCTTCCTTAGCAGACGGGAGAAATGTTCTTCCCCTAGGTTGGCCTTAGGGTCGCAGGAAGAAATGGCTTTACTAGGCCGTGAGGTCAAGTTTTTTATCGACATTTGCCCGGATTTTTTTCAAAATTCCGGTCAGACACAAACGTTCGGCAGTCACCGCCAGAGGCAAACTCGATGCAGCATTTTCTGGGGCTGGCAATGCTGGCCTACTTACTGGGTTCCATCCCCACCGGGCTGCTGGTGGCCCGCCTCATGGGAGGGCCTGACCCCCGCCAGGCGGGGAGCGGCAATTTGGGGACCGCCAACCTGTACCGCCTCCTGGGGCGCACGGCCGGGGGCCTGACCCTGCTGGGAGACGCGGCCAAAGGGGCGCTGCCCGTGGGACTGGCCCTGGCCTGGCTGAAGCCCCTGGGGCCCTGGCAGGAAAGCGCGGTGGCGGTGGTGGGGGCCGCCGCGGTCCTGGGTCACGTCTTCCCCCTGTACCTGCGCTTCAAGGGCGGCAAAGGCGTGGCCACTACCTTCGGGGTGGTGGCCGCCCTGGCCCCCTGGGCCGCGCTCAACCTGACCCTGGTCTACTTGCTGGCCCTGGTTCAAACCCGCATGTTCTCGCTGAGCGCCCTCATCGCCGCCTGGCTGCTGCCCGTGGCGGTGGGCCTCTTTACGGATTCCAAGGCTTATCTACTCCTGGCCGGGGGCCTCTCGGGGCTGACCCTGGTCTGTCACCGCGATAATCTGGAGCGCTTCTTCAAAGGAGAAGAACCGCGCATTTAATGAGGAACGGAGGACCACATGCTGATCAAGGACTGGATGACCCGGGACCCCATCACCATCAATGAAGACACCTCCATGATCAAGGCCATTCACATCATGAAGGAGCACCGCTTCCGGCGCCTGCCGGTGGTGCAGGCCGGCAGGCTGGTGGGCATGGTGACCGACCGGGACCTGAAGGAGGCCTCCCCTTCCAAGGCCACCACTCTGGACGTCCACGAGCTCTACTACCTCCTGGCGGAACTGCAGGTGAAAGAGATCATGACCCGCAACCCCGTCAGCGTGGTGGACAACGATACGGTGGAGCATGCGGCCCAGGTGATGTTGGAGCACACCATTTCCGGTTTGCCGGTGGTGGACCCCGGCGGCAAGCTGGTGGGCATCATCACCCAGTCCGACGTGTTCCGGGCCTTCATGCACATCACCGGCGTCCTCCAGGGCGGGGTGCAATTCGCCCTGCGGCTGGAAGACCGGCCCGGCATCCTCAAGGAGGTGGCGGATTCCCTGCGAGCCCGGGGCGGCCGCATGGTAAGCCTTCTTACCACGTACCCCTCCCCCGAGTCCAATCTGCGGGACGTCTACCTCCGGGTGAAAAATCTGTCGCCGGAAGCGGTGGAGGCGTCCAGGGCCGAGCTGGCCTCCAGGTTCCAGTTGCTTTATGTGATTCAGGAAAGAGAACCGGGGCCCGCGGCCTGAGCCGCGGCGGCCGTCCGCGACCTTTAGCCCCGGCCGGGGTCCGGCGGCACCGTCTGGGGCGGTTCTCGAACCGCCCCAGCCGCATATCCCCCGCATCGGCAGCGCGACGGGCGACATGGCGTTAACTATTACCCCCAGGCCCGCACCGGCGGAAGTCCTCAGCTTCGGCCCCCTCCAGTTCATCCCCGGACGCAAGGGCGGGCGCTACCCTTACTGCCATTCCCTGGTCCTTACCGGCCCGGAGACCTGGGTGGTGGACCCCGCGGCGGACCAGGATTATTTCCGGGACCTGGCCAGCAGCCGGCGGGTGACCAGGGTGTTCCTCAGCCACTTCCATGAAGACCACCAGAAATACCATTATCTGTTCCCGGAGGCCCATTTTTTGGTGCCGGCCCCGGAGGAGGCGGCCTTCACCTCCATGGCCGGCATCTTCCGCTTCATGGGCCTTAAAGACCCGCGTTTCCAGGAATACTGGCGGGACACCTTGCTCCGGGATTTCAACTTCCGCCCCCTAACCAATTATTCCCTCTATTTCCCCGGAGACCGTTTTCACCTCGGCGACATCACCCTTAAGATCATTCCGGCCCCGGGCCACACCCCGGGACACAGCTGCTTCTATTTTCCCCACCAGGAAGTCCTGTTTCTGGCGGATGTGGACCTCACCCCCTTCGGGCCGTGGTACGGGGACGCGACCTCCAGCCTGGAGGACTACGAGGCCACCTTAAAGAGCCTGGGGCAGAGGCGAACCAGGACCTACCTCACCGCGCACGAGCAGGGCGTCTTTTCTTTTGAGGAGTTTCAGGCCGGGCTCCATTATTTTTGGCAGGTGCTGGCGGACCGGGAGAGGCGGCTGCTCTCAGAGCTTAAGGCGCCCCGGACCCTGGCCCAACTGGTGGACCGGCGCCTGATTTACGGCAAGTTCAAAGAGCCCGCCTTTGTCTACGAGCACATGGAGAGGCAGATGGTGCAGAAGCACCTGGAGAGGCTTCTGAAGAAAGGGGCGATCCGGGAATCTCCATCCGGCTACCAGATAACCTGAGAGGATGGGATCAAGTCTGTACGGGCACGGCGAGCCGGGCCCCTAATTTTCTACCTTAAGGGGTTGGGGGAGGGGGCAGGGGCCACTTACAAAAAAGCCCCTGGGCTCCTCCCTCAAAAGGCTATCCCATATGGTCGATGAGGGCCTGGCCGAACTCCGAGCAGGCCACCTCCCGGGCGCCGGGGAGCAGCCGGGCCAGGTCATAGGTGGCCAGGCCCGCTTGCAGGGTGCGGGGCAGGGCCCGGTGGATGAGTTGGGCCGCCTCCCCCCAGCCCAGGTGTTCCAGGAGCAGGGCGCCGGAGAGAATGAGGGAGCTGGGGTTCACTTTGTCCTGGCCGGCGTATTTGGGGGCGCTGCCGTGGGTGGCTTCGAAGATGGCGCAGTGGTCGCCGATGTTGGCCCCCGGGGCCATGCCCAGGCCCCCCACCTGGGCCGCCAGGGCGTCGGAGATATAATCGCCGTTGAGATTCGGGGTGGCGATGACCTGGTATTCCGCCGGCCGGAGCAGCACCTGCTGGAAGAGGTTGTCCGCCAGCCGGTCCTTGAGGAGCACCTTGCCGGGGGGGATGGCGCCCTGGTAGCGGGTGGCCAGTTCCGCTTCATTGGTCACCCGGTCGCCGAACTCCGTGGCCACCTCGTAGCCCCAGTTCTGAAAGGCCCCCTCGGTGTATTTCATGATGTTGCCCTTGTGCATCAGGGTGACGGAGGCCCGGTGGTGCTCCAGGGCGTATTTCAGGGCCATGCGGATCAGCCTCTTGCTGCACCTCTCGGTCATGGGTTTGAGGCCGATGGCCGCGGTGGGGTCCAGGGAGCAGCCCAGCTCGGCGTTGAGGAATTTGATGAGTTTTTGGGCCTCGGGGCTGGTGGCGGCCCACTCCAGGCCGGCGTAAACGTCCTCGGTGTTCTCCCGGAAGACCACCATGTCGATCTGGTCCGGCTCCTTCAAGGGGCTGGGCACCCCGGCATAATGGCGCACCGGGCGGATGCAGGCGTAGAGGTCCAGCACCTGGCGCAAGGTCACGTTCAGGGACCGGAAGCCGCCGCCGATGGGGGTGGTGAGGGGGCCTTTCAGGGCCACCCGGTATTCCCTGAGGGCCGTCAGGGTCTCCACCGGCAGGTAGCTGCGGCTGTGCTTGAAGGCCTTTTCCCCGGCCAGGATTTCCTGCCAGGCGATTTTCCTCTGGCCGCCGTAGGCCTTGGCCACCGCGGCATCCAGCACCGGCCGGGTGGCCCGCCAGATATCCGGCCCGGTGCCGTCCCCCTCCATGAACAACACCAGGGGCTGGTCTGGAACCGAGAGGCCTCCCTCAGGGTTGACGGTGATCCGGTGGCCCGGTTCAGGCTCGTGATGGGTCATGATCTTCCTCGCTCAGAATATTGGCTTTATATTTCATCTTATTTTCCCCGGCCCCGCAAGTCTTGTTTCGGAAGCGGGTCTTTGAGGGAGGGGGCCAGGGGCCGACGTCCCCCGGACTTCGCCTCAAATTAGCCTTATTTTAGCGCCGCCAATGCAACGGCGCCCGCCACACCGGGACGCCGTCCTGGTTGAACAGCACCAGGGACGACAGGGGCCGCTCCAGGGTATCCGCCGGCGCCTGGTACCTGGGGTTGATGCTGCCCAGGGCCACCCGCAGCCGGCCGGCCTGGTCCACCAGGCTCAGCCCCGGCTCGCCGGCGGTGGTCAGCGCCAGTTCGGCCCGGAGCTTGTGGCTCCGGTCATATAGTTGCAACAAGGGGTCGCCTTCCTGGTTCAGCCCCAGGGTGGTGCGAATCTTCCCTTCCTGGTCCAGGAGATCCAGGTACAGGCCGCCGTCCCGGGGGCCCAGCCAGGCCCGGTGGGCGCCGCCGGCGTCATGGATGGTGAGGGCCGGGGCGGTTAGGGCGCGGCTCCCCTGGGGGGCCCGATGCATCATAAAGCCCAGGCCAGCCAGGGCCGCCAGCCAGAGCCCCGCCACCAGGGTGCCCCAGACCTGCAACCGGCGCTGCCGGTGCTCCAACTGTTCCAGGCGCCGGCTTACCGGGTCCCCCGGCCCGACCTCGGCCTTGGCCCCGTATACCGGCGCGACCCCGGGTACCGGCGCGACCCGGCCCGGCTCCTGGACCAGGTCTGCGGTTTGGCCCTGGCTCTCAAGCAGCTGCCGCAGACCGGCCACCTCCGTTCCCAGCTTCTCCAGCCGGTCCAGCACCACGGGGTCATCGGGGCCGGGCGGCACCCCGGGACTTTCTGGCTCACCCCCCGGCGCCGGGGGGACCTGGCCGGCGTTACGGCGTTCCTGGGGAGATTCCCAACAGATGCGGCCAAACCGGTCTTTGAGGCTCAGGTAAGCCGAGCCGTCCTCTTTAAGGCCCAGCCAGGCGCGATACTTCCCGGCCTCATCCAGCAAAACCAGGCCGCAGGAGCCGTCTTCCTTCACCTCCAGCTTGCCCCGGGGTTCGCCCCGGGCGTCCACCAGCACGAACTTCTCGGCTTCCACCACCTGGCTGCGGACCTGGGGCTGGCCTCGCAGCAATTCCGCCAATTCCTGCCATCCCTGTTCCAGCCGGGCCAATACCGCGGCCAAATCTCTGGCCTGGGGTGCCTCCGCCATTTCGACCTCCTGGGAAAACGTGGGTTCAAGACCCAGGATTTGCCCCTGCCACCGTCTGGCAGGCGGTCATGCTGAGCCAAGCGCAGAATCTCGTTATGCCAACGACTCGAGACCTCATGGCCACCTAACCCTGCCTCCGGGGTGACGGGCACCAACCGGCCCGCCAGATGTTAATAATCGAGGTGGCTATTAATCATAAGAAAATAGCACGGTGCTGAATAAATGGATCAAGGAATTGGCGATGAGCACCGCCGCGGCGATGACCAGCAGCGTGGCCAGGGGATAAAACAAAAATCTTAGCCGGGGATATTGCTGGACAATATTCCTAAACCACCTTACCAGGCGCCGGAATTCCTCGGAACACAGAATCAATACCAGGAAAAACCCGGCATACTGAAGCACCGCCTTGAGGACTCGTTCCGGGGATATCAAGAGAGATCACCCACCTGAGTTGCTCCACCAACCAAAATCCTCTAAAATTCAGGTTTGGAAATATCCGTTCCTGGTTGCCGGCCAAAATCACCCTTATTTCTGTTTGACCTCTGCTTTCAGCAGGGCCCATAAAACTATGATGAGCACGAAAACCGCCACGGCATAGCCGGGATTATCCCTTAAAAAGTAGCTTAACCAGGTCAACTCCTGCTCAATGTTAAATTGCAGTTCTCTCCACACATTCTGGAACATACTGTCCACCTGTCCATCGGGGGCCAGTTTCGATGCCTTCAGGAAAACAATACGTCTAAGGTAACAATTTTTATTTTACCATAAATTCCCGGCTTAAGATGAGGCGGCTCATGCCGCCAGGGGCACCAGCTCCACCTGGCCCCGGACTCCCAACTTGTCGCCCAGGATGATCACCGCCCCCAGGATTTCCGGCATGCCGGCGATCCATTCCAGGGCGGCGGGGATGGCGCCGGCGTCCTGGACCCGGTTGCCCAGGGCGGTGGCCGCGGCATCGGCCAGGGCCGCGTCCGCGGCCACGACGCAGGCGGCGTCGGCCCGGCCGAAGCTCAGAGAATGCCCCACGGTTCCCGAAGAGGTGCACACCCCCAGGGGGCTCCACGAGGGGTCGATCCTCAGGCCCACCCGGTGGCTCAAGGGGGACTTGCCGGCGAACAGGGCCACCGTGGCCGGCTCCATGATCTTCAGGTAGATATCGCCGCCGTTTTCCACAATCACTTCTTCGGTGAGCGGCGACAGAAAGCGCCCCACCCGGGCGGCCAGGGCCCCGGCCACCGCGGCCATGGGGCCCACCCCGGCCCGCCTCGCCGCGGCCACCATCTCCCGCACCACCGTCGGGGCATAAGGGTCGTCCGGCCAGGGGGTTAGGGCGGTGAGAAAGGCCGGGTGGGCGTCGATGTAGGCCTCCAATTGGGCCCGCTCCTGCAGCACCACTTCCCGCACCTGGCTGGTCAAATCACGGCTGGCCAGCACCCAGAGGTCCGTCTCCTTCACCGCCACGCGGAAACCCGTCAGGCCCCCCCGGGCCATGCGGGTACGATAGGTGCGGGGTTCGTACTTGAATTCGGCCATGGTTCGGGAAGGTAAGAGCCTGGTGGCCTTACCTTTTCAACCTTGCATTATATAGGAAGTTGGGTGGGCGAAAAAGCCGGCACCGTTTGGAAAATCGATCCTTCGTATGCCGGACGTTACTGCCTGCAACCAAGTATTGGCGTACGCAATTGGCGGCGCCCGATTTTCTTCCGGGGAAAGCGCGGCGGCGTCATAAATCAGGCCCCAGCCCTATCCTCGCAGGGCGATGAGGACCACCCCGGAGCACATGAGTCCCGCGCCCACCAGCCGGGGCAGGAAGGGGCGCTCCTGCAGCCACAGGCCGCCCAGGGTGACGCTCAGCAGCAGGCTCATCCTTTTCACCGCGATGAGGTAAGTGGCCGGGGCCAGCTTGAGGCCGTTGGCCAGGGTAATGATGCTGAGGGCGAAGCAAAACCCCATGACCAGCCACCAACCATAATGGGCCTTGATAGTTGGCCCTAACCGGACCGGGCTCCAGGGAAAGGCCGCGGCCAGCAGCACGATTAAGATGAGGGGGTAGGCCACCCCGAAAAAGTCGGGGGCCGAATGGAGGATGGCCAGCTTAAACAGGGCCGCGGTGCAGGAGTAGATGGCCGCCACCATGAACATGTAGCGGGCCCCCGGCTCCCGGGCCAGGGCCTTGAGAGGGGCGAAAATCCCCACCCGGCCGGCGGTATCGACCCCCAGCCCCAGGATGTAGCTCCCCGCGGCGATCATGAGGGTCCCGGTAACGCCCCAAAGATTGAGCCCTTCCCCCAGCAGCAGCCAGCCGGTGAGGATCAAAAAGACGGGGGTGAAGGCCAGGAATGGGATGCACAAGGAGAGGTGGCAGACCTTCAGGGCCCGCATATACAGGAGCATGGCCGTCACCTCCAGGGGCAGCATGACGGCCAGGATCAACCAGAAGGGGGGGCCCAGGGGCGGCACCTTGACAAACAGGGCCGTCACCACCAGGAAAGGCACCGCGGCCAGGAGCCGGGCCAGGGCCATGCCGTAAGGCGGCAGCTGGGAAAAGGACCGCTTGGTCACCACGTCGGTGCCGGAATCACCCAGCGCCGCGCCGAGGCCCAGCAAGAGCCAGAGCCCTATGCCCATTGCACCATGTCCCCTGAAACCGTCATTCCCCGGCCCTTGCCCCGATGGCGTTGCTGAGGGCCACGAACTCCGCCACGTTCAGGGTTTCCCCCCGTCTGGCGGGATCGATGCCCACTTCCCTTAGGGCGGCCCGCAGTTCCTCCGGGCTCAGCCCGAAAGCGGACGCCTGGGCCACCAGGGCGTTGTTCAGGTTTTTCCGCCGCTGGCCGAAGGCCGCCTTCACCACCCGGGCCAACAGGGCCTCGTCCCGGGCCCGGGGCTGACGGCTGCCCGGCTCAAGTTTGAGCACCACCGAGGAGACCTGGGGAGGCGGATAAAAATTGGCCGGAGTGAGCGTAAAGAGGCGTTTAAGTAAAAAGTGGTACCCCATCAGGACCGACAGGATGCCGTAATCCTTGGTGCTGGGCGGGGCCAGGAGACGGTCTCCCACCTCCTGCTGCATCATGAGGACGGCCCGGGAGAGGGCCGGCGCCTCCCGGATCAACTTGAAGAGCAGGGGCGAGGTGATCTGGTAGGGCAGGTTGCCCGCCACCTTAAGGGGCGCCCCCGCTTCCCGGCTGAGGGCCAGAAAATCGAACTCCAGCACATCCCGGCAGACGACTTCCACCCCGGGGGCCTCCGGAAACAGCTCTTCTGCCAAAAACCGGGCCAGGGCCGGGTCCAGCTCCAGGGCCACCACCCGGGCCGCGACCTGGGCCAGGAAGACGGTGAGGGCCCCCAGGCCGGCGCCGATTTCCACCGCGGTGTCGTCCGCACCGAGTTCCAGGGCGTCAGCAATTCGCCGGGCCTGGTGCGGGTGCACCAGGAAATGCTGGCCCCAGGATTTCTTAGGCCTCAGGCCCAGGCGACGGAGGAGGGTTTTGGGAGAGAGTGAGGACACTGGCAGCCTTTTGGGCCTTGCGCTGGCGGTAGCGCGACACCACCCACAGGGTGAGGAAATAGGAAATGATGGCCGGCGGCACCGCCAGGACGATGCCCCCCACTTGCAAGGCCAGCCCGCCTTGCCATAACAGGTGCAGCAGGGATTTGTAGGTGTAAGTCTCCGGCAGGCTCAGGGGCGCCCCTTTATACAGCAAGTGCTGCCCAACCTTGTACGCGGCCAGGTAAAACGGCGGGATGGTCAGGGGATTACAAATCTGGATGCCCAAAAAGGCGGTCACCGGCGAGATCCGCAGGAGGGGGGCCAGGGTTAAAGCCGCCACGGTATGAAAGGGCACGGTGGGGGTGACGCCGATAAAGACCCCCAGGGCCATGCCCCAGGCCAGCTTGCGGGGGTCCTCCTGGAGCCGCAGGAACTTAAGCCAATGGTAGCGGAGGGTGCGTCGGAAAGTCATGGCTCACGGGGCCGGAGACTGGGAGGGGCCGGCTTCTTCCCGCAGCAGCCGGCGCAGCACCTTGCCCACCATGCTCTTGGGCAGTTGGTCCCGAAACTCCACGATCCTGGGCACCTTGTACACGGCCAGCCGGGACTTGCAGTAAGCCTGAATCTCCTGGGCGGTGAGCCGGGCGCCGTCGGTGGGCACAATGACCACCTTCAACGTTTCCCCCCGGTAAGCATCCGGCACCCCCAGGGCCACGGCTTCCTTCACCTGGGGATGCTGATAGAGGACTTCTTCCACCTCCCGGGGGTAGATATTGTACCCGCCGGCGATGATGAGGTCCTTTTTCCTTTCCACGATATAAAAATAGCCCTGGGCATCCATTTTGGCCAGGTCGCCGGTGTAGAGCCAGCCGTCCTTGAGGACGATGCCGGTCTCCTGGGGGTTCTGCCAGTAACCCCGCATCACCTGGGGGCCCTGCAGGATGAGCTCCCCCACTTCCCCGGGCGGCAGTTCCCGGGTGCCGGTCTCCTGGTCCACCACCCGGGCATGCGTGCCGGGGAGCGGCAGGCCCATGCTGCCCGGGGGGCGCGGTCCCACGACGGGGTTGATGTGGGTCACGGGCGAGGCCTCGGTCAGGCCGTAGCCCTCCAGGATGCGGCAGCCGCTGAGGTCTTCAAACCGGTCCCGCACTTCCAGGGGCAGGGGGGCCGAGCCGCTGATGCAGCCCCACAGGGAGGAGAGGTCCATTTTGGGGAGCCGGGGGTCGTTAATCAGGGCCACAAACAGGGTGGGCACCCCCGGCAACATGGTGGGCCGGTGCTTCTTCAAGACCTTTATCAGGGAGTCGATCTCAAAGCGCGGCAGCAGGATGATCATGGCCCCCTGGGCCATGGGCCAGTTGAGACAGGCGGTGAGGCCGAAAGAATGGGTGAAGGGGAGCAGACCCACCACCCGTTCCTCCCCGTAGCGCACCTGGTGGAGCCAGGCGCTGATCTGGGCCACGTTGACCATGAGGTTGGCGTGGGTGAGCATGGCCGCCTTGGGGGTGCCGGTGGTGCCGCCGGTGTATTGCAGGACCGCCAGGTCCTGGGGGTCAGGCAGGGGGCCGTCCTGGAGGGGTGGGTGCTGCAGCAGGGTTCGCCAGTCCAGCCGCCCCGGCCCCGGCGGGAAGCCCACCATCAGCCCCTGGCGCCAGGCTTTGAAAGGATAGAGCCAGCTTAACGGCCAGGGCAGGGCGTCCGTCAGGCTGGTGACCATGACCTGGGAAAGGTCCAGGGAGCCCTGCACTTCCTCCACTTGCGGCCAGAAATGATCCAGGACCACCAGGTGGCGGGCCCCGGAGTCGGCCAGTTGGTAGGCCAACTCCTTGGGGCTGAGCAGCGGATTGAGCATCACCACCACCGCCCCCAGGCGCAGGGCGGCGTGGTAGGCCGTCACCAGCTGCGGGCAGTTGGGCAGCATGAGGCCCAGGCGGTCCCCGGGGGTGAGTCCCAGGGTTTTAAAGGCCTGGGCCAGGCGCGCCGCTTGTTCTGAGAGTTCCCGGTAGGTGAAGATGCGGCCGAAAAAGGCCAGGGCCGGAGCCTGGGGGGTTTTTGCCGCCGCCTGCAGCAGCAGCCGGGGCAAGGAGTCCTCCGCCGGTGCCACCGCAGGGGGTACGCCCGGGTCATAGTTCTGCACCCAGGGTAAGGTCATGGGGAACGCCCCTCCTTTAGTGCTGTTGAGGCCCCCCTTCCGCGCACTGGGAGCAGGTGCAGGCATGATGTTCCTTGAGATCTTCCTGGGTGGCCTCCCGCACCTGCCGCACCGTGAATGAGACCTCCAGCTCCTTGCCCGCCAGCGGGTGATTGAAGTCAATGACCACGTGGTCGGGATGGACTTCCTGGACAATGAAGTAGACGGGATGCCCCTCCTCGTTTTCCGTCTCGAATACCAGGCCGGTCTTGAGTTCGACCTCGGCGGCAAAGTCCGACCGGGGCACCTCCATGATCAGTTCCCGGTCCAAATCCCCGTAAGCCTCCAGGGGGCTGAGACGAACTACCTTGCGGTCGCTGGTCTTCATCCCCATCATGGCTTCTTCCAGGCCCGGGGGCATGGCCCCCCAGCCCATGTAGAAGGAAATCTCCTCGGGCTTACCGCTGGGCGGATAGGTCTCGTGCTCTCCCATGCGGATGAGATAATCTATGGTAACGAAAGAATTTTTGTCGATTTTCACACGTTTCTCCTGGGGAGGAGGCACCCGGCCCCCTTGAGAATCCTCTAATGATTATATGCTGATGCGAGCAGGGGAACAAGGGGGCAGGCCGGAAAGTTGGGGCCCTGGTGACAGAAAGAGCAGGGGAGACTGGTCTGCCAGCTATCTTCCGCCTCCCCAGTGCTTGGTGCCCATGATGATACGGCCGGTGTTCAAAAGATTGCAGCGAACCGCCTGCTGCACGGTTATCCCCACCTCATTCATGACCCGGATGACATCCAGGTCGGTGGTGAAGCCGATGCGGACAAAGATGGGGGCCATGAGGTCCTCGAACCTGCCCCAGAGGCTGCCGTTCTGGCTGCGGGTGTGGTTGACGGCAATGATTTTGCCGCCGGGCTTTACTACCCGGAGGATTTCCCGGCAGACCTGGTGTGGGTCCTGGACCGTGGTGATCACGTAGGCCGCCATGACCATATCGAAATGATCGTCGGGAAACTCCAGTCGGGCGGCGTCCATCACCTTTAATTCGAAGCGGCTGCCGCTGTTGATCTCGGCCGCTTTTTTGCGGGCCTGGGCAATCATGGGAGCGGAGATGTCGATGCCCACGAAGTCGGTTCTGGGCGGGTAAAACTCCAGGGTGGAGCCTGGACCCACCCCGATCTCCAGGACTTTCTGGTGGGGCCGGCGATCGATATATTTAAAGGCCTTGCGGCGCCCGGGGCCCAATAATTTGCCAAAAACATAATCATAAAAAGGGGAATAAAAGGAATATAGGCGTTCCATGTAACGTGGATTTACCGTGCACTTCATATCTTCATCCTCACAGCTTGGGGGATATGGGTTCCCGGCATGAGCAAGATCAAGGCTAAGCAGACTTTCTCCGAAAAATAAGCTATTTTATCCCATGACTTCTAAAAAAGTAAATTGAAAATTTCACAAGTCACCGCCCGGTGCTTGCAGCAAGTCCGCCAACCGGCCGCGCCTCCCAGGCGTCTCCCGGGTAATGGTAACTCAGAAGATAAACCCCGCCGTCTTCAGCCACCACCTTAAAATGGAGGTGATCCGGGTCCTGCCACCGGTCCAGGATCTGGCGCACCTCCAACCAAGCTGCACCCCGGGTGAAACGCAAGGGCCGTTCATGCAGTCTCGAGCCGGAATAGGTTTCCACCTGGCTGCGCACCCCGCCGGGTCCTGGCATATTCCCCTCTCCTTGCAAGTGGGGCAAACTGATGGAGCCCAGGTTTCCTGGCCGGCCTCGGGCCTGCCGGCTAACCCCATGGACCGGTGGTTTCCATCCTTTGAAAGGGGGGCGCCGGGGGCCCCCGTGGCCCCGGCAACGGAAACCCGTTGCAATAGTAACACGGGTATTTTACAATGGGAAATGTTATATCCATTGTTCCACCGCCGCGGGGTGCAGGTTGTAATTTGGGGCTTTATCCTGACCTGGTGGGGGGAGAGGTTTGATTCATGTCCGTAATCAAAACCATGGGAATGCGGCGGGTCGTAATCACGGGGGTGGGAATGGTCACCTCCATGGGGCTGGACGTGCCCACCGTTTGGCCGCGCTTGCTGAAGGGTGAATCCGGCATAAAAATCGTCACCAGATTTGGCGAGAATCTTGACGCCGTGAGGGAGAGGTATCATGTTCCCGAGGATTTTCCCTTGACCGTGGGGGAGATCTCCCACTTCGACCTGAAAGAGATCCTGCAGGCCCGCAAAGAGACCGTCACCAAAGAAGACCTGAAGCAGATCAAGTACTCCGACCGCTTCACCCAGTTTGCCCTGGCCGCCAGTTTGGAGGCGGTGCAGAACTCGGGTCTGAACCTGGAAGTGGAGGATCCGGAGCGGGCCGGAGTGATCATTGCCAGCGGCATGGGGGGCGTCAGCTCCTGGGAAGAGGGAGTGCAAAAGCTCCTATACGAAGGGGTGCGCCGCGTCTCCCCCTTCCTGGTGCCCAAGATGATTCCCAACCTGGCCGCGGGCAACGTTTCCATCAGTTTTAAGGCCAAGGGCCCTAATATTGCTCTGTCCACCGCCTGCGCCGCCGGAGCCCACGCCATCGGCATGGCCTACCGCTCCATCCAGTTGGACGAAGCCGATTTAATGGCCGCCGGGGGTAGCGAAGCGGCCTTAACTCTGCTCACCATGTCCGCCTTCTATCGTATGGGCGCCCTGGCCACCGGTTATAACCATAAGCCTGAAGCAGCCAGCCGGCCCTTTGAGGTGAACCGCACTGGCTTCGTCCTTTCCGAAGGCTCAGGCATCCTGGTTCTGGAGGAATTGGACCACGCCCTGGCCCGGGGCGCCAACATCTACGCCGAGATCATCGGCTTCGGGATGACCGGTGATGCCCACCACATCACCGACCCTGACCTGGAAGGAGCCAAGCGCTGCATCCTGCTGGCCTTGAAGGACGGCGGCATTACTCCCCAGGACATCGATTATGTCAACCCCCATGCCACCGCCACCCCGGTGGGGGACAGAAACGAATGTCACGCCCTGAAGCAGATTTTTGGGAACAACTCGCGCTTGCTGGTGAGCGGCACCAAGTCCATGACGGGCCACCTCCTGGGCGCGGCCGGCGCGGTGGAGGCCATCTTTTCGGTCCTATCCATTACCCAAGGCATCGTACCCCCCACCATCAACCTGGAGGAAGTGGACCCCGACTGCGCCGGCCTGGACTTTGTGGCCCACCAGGCCCGTCCGGCCGACATCCGCTACGCCTTGTCCAATTCCTTCGGATTTGGCGGCACCAATGCCGCTCTGGTGTTCAAACGTTATGAGGGCTGAACTGCTTTAGTGACGGATCGCGCCATTGCCAGCGAAAACCTCCCTGCTCCTGAAACGGTGGGGGAAAAACCCGGGGAACCGCCGAAAGGCCAGGGTCTTGCCATGTTTCCCCGGCCTTTTTAGGGAAGGGATTTTATCAGTTGCAGACCTATAGGGTAAGAGAAAACTGGTTCTCATCCTTCGGGCTGATCTGACCCCGAAGACTTGCTCCGGTTAATTTTGCCAGCAGCATGATAAGGAGGCGCGCCATGAATGCTGCATTTGTCATCCTGGGAGCCCTGGCGGTAGCCGTGGGAGGATACCGCTGGTATGCCGGTTACGTGGACCGCAAAGTATTTGAGACCGACCCCAAAAAGGTCACGCCGGCCAAGATGTACATGGACGGGGTGGATTTCATGCCCACCCCCAGGAACGTCCTCTTCGGCTACCAGTTCAAGAGCATCGCCGGGGCCGGCCCGGTGGTGGGGGCCATCGTCGCCCTGCAGTGGGGCTGGCTGCCGGCCCTACTCTGGCTGTTCCTGGGGGTCCTGCTCATCGGCTGGGTGCATGATTACGTCTCGGGCATGGTGGCCCTGCGCTGCGACGGCCTGAGCCTGGGAGGCTTGAGCTACAAGCTGGTCTCTCCCCGGGCCCGGGTTATCCTGCTATCTTTCATCTATTTCTATCTGTTGTTGATTGCCGGGGCCTTTGGGGCGGTCATCGCCGGGGCCCTGGTCAAACTCCACTCCGGACCGGTGGCCATGTTGATCCTGGCCGGGGCCGGGGCCCTGGCCGGCCAGATGATCTACCGCTGGCGGGCCAACATCCTGCTGATGACGGTGGTCTGCGTCGGCCTGGCCCTGGTGGGCATCAAATTGGGCGAAATGCTCCCCGCCCCCCTGTTGTTGGGGCCGGCCCTGGCGCAGAACAAGCTCACCTGGGGCCTGTTCGCCATCATCTTCTGCTACATCAGCGCGGTTTTGCCCATCTGGCGCTTTGCCCTGCCCCTCAACTACGTGGCCTTTTATATCGTCATTTTCGGCTTGGTGGGGGGCATCGGGGGGATTTTCTTCGGGCTCCCCAAGGTGGACGCCCCGGCCTTTACCCAGTTCGTCATCCCCATCGGCCCCCTGTGGCCCATGCTCTTTGTCACCATCGCCTGCGGCGCCATCTCCGGCTGGCACTCCATGGTGAGCACTTCCGGGACCTGCCGCCAGCTGGAGGCCGAAACCGATGCCCGCCCGGTGCTGGCCGGATCCATGTTCGTGGAGATGCTCCTGGCGGTGGTGGCCTTGATGACCGCGGCCGCGGCCATGCCTTTTTCCCAGTATCAGGACTTTATGAAGCCGGGCGGCGCGGGCGCGGCCGCGGTCTTCGCCACCGGGCTGTCCAACCTGCTCAACATCATCGGCCTGCCCCTGGCCTTTGGCAAGACCCTGGGCACCGTGATCATTATCGTCCTGGCCCTCACCGTGATGCAACTGGTGCTGCGCTTTATGAAGGTGGCCACCATCGAGCTGGTGGGGGATTACACCCCCATCTTGCGCAACGGCCCCATTGCCACTTTGATAGCGGCCCTCCTCACCCTGCTCCTCGTCCAGACCGGCTGGTGGCAGTACCTCTGGGTGCTCTTCGGGGGCGCCAACCAACTCCTGGCCTCCCTGGCCCTGCTGGTGGGCTCGGTGTGGCTCATCTCCCAGGGCAAGAAGGCCACCTTCACCCTGGTCCCCATGTGGTTCATGTTTATCACCACCATCGCCGCCTTGCTCTTTACCTCCTACAATCTCCTGGGCAAGGTACTTCGGGGTGAGGCCAAGGGAGAGGCCATGGTGGGGAACGGCCTGATGGGCCTGGTGGCCCTCTTTCTGGTGGTGGCGGCCTTTTTCCTGCTGGCTGACGGCCTCAAGGCCCTGCGCCGCTACCGGCAGCCCCAGGTGGAAATGGAAGGGGCAGGCGGCGGTCAATAGCTTGATCGGCCTTACCGGGGGGCGGAGTAACCCCGCCCCTACCGGCAGGCAATTAATCGTTGGGGCGCCATTGATGGCGCCCCTGAAGGGCGTGAGGAGTCACGTCCTTCCAAACCCCCTGGCCGAGGGGGAAATGGGAGGAAGCAATTAGGTCAAAGTAAGTTAAGTCCCCCTTTTTTAAAGGGGGATTTAGGGGGATTTCAAAATCATTGGATAAAATCCCCCCTGGCCTCCATAGTGTGCCGCAAGTATTTTGCACTGCCGGCTCAATGGAAAAATAAAAATGTAGCCGCAGGCTTTAGCCTGCGCCGGCACAGGCTGGAAAGCCTGTGCCACCATAACGGAGAGTCAAAGCAGATGACCGAAAAGAAGGGCGGTTTTCTTAAGGGGGTGAAGGAATTCATCTACGGCATGGCGGCCCATGATTCGGCCCGCTTTGCCATGAAGACCCGGGCCAGTATGGAGCACCTCTTCATTCTGGTGACCATGGGGGACATGTTGGGGGTGCCGCTGCTGCCGCCTTATTATTCCCTCAGGCTCCTTCCTTACGTGGTGCCCCAGATCGCCACCTGGAAGCGGCGGATGCTCCGGGAAAAAGACCTGACCGACGCTTTGGCCTAATGCAGCGGTCAGCTGTCAGCAACAAGAATTGACCCTTGAGTAACAGGCTGAAAGCTGACTGCTGACCGCTGATTGCTAACAGGAGGTGGCCCATTTCACTAGCTAAATTGCTCAAAGCCCATCCGGAGCGGCGCTATTTGATGTTCGGCGGCAAGGGCGGCGTGGGGAAGACCACCTTCTCCGCGGCCCTTGGCTATTGGCTGGCCCGCCAGGGGCACAAGGTCCTGGTCTTCTCCGTGGACCCCCAGGCCTCCCTGAGCGACATCTTTCAGCAGGACATCTTCGGCCGGGGGCCGGTTCTGATCGCCGACAACCTCTGGGCCCAGGAGATCGACGCCGACCAGCGCATCAAGGCCTATCAGGATGAGATCCGCCAGAAGATTCTGGAGATGTATAGCTTAAAGGAGCTGCCCGAGGAGATCGAATCCTACATCCAGGCCGCCTCGGCGGAGCCCGCCATGGAGGAGAGCGCCATCTTCGACGCCGTAGTGGACATCGTGGGGGCGGAGGAATACGATTATTATATCTACGACCTGGTGCCCCTGGGCCACGCCCTCTATTATCTTTCCATGGCCACCGTCTATGACGCCTGGATTGGCAAGATCACGGCCTTGAGGGAGCAGATGCGGGAGTACAACCAGGTGGCGGCACATTTAGGAAAGGAAACCAGGGAAGAAGACGCCATCTTAAAGGAGCTCCTCTATATCCGGGACCGCATCCAGAAAAGCTCCCAGATCCTCACCGACCGGCAAAAGACCGCCTTTTTCTTCGTGTTGACACCGGAAGAAATGATCATCAAGGACACCTTGAAGGCCGCGGAGCTCTTTGCCCGGTTCAAGGTGCCGCTGTCCGGTTATGTGGTCAACCGGGTGCTGCCGGAGGCCCTCGGGGGCCAGGACATTCCCGAGTACCTGCGCCGCCGCCTGAAGATGCAGAGCGGGCATCTGGGCGAGATCCGCAAGATCTTCGGCAAACAGGTGCTGGCCTTGGTGCCGGAGCTGGAACGGGACGTCACCGGCCTGGCCATGATCTCCCAGGTGGCCGATTATCTTTGCGGCTGAGGCTCGGGGGGGGGAGAGGGTTTGGGATAGGCTCGTTGAAGTCGTGAGTAAGATATTGTGATAATTGTTAAGTAATAAAAACCCCTTAATTAATAAATAAAGAGAGAAAAAGATTTGGACCCGCAGATCACCACCGGCATGCGGCAGTTTCTGGAGGAGCACCCTCAGGCCCGTTTTCTCTTCTTCGGGGGCAAAGGCGGGGTGGGGAAGACGGTGATGGCCGGGGCCACCGCCCTCTGGCTGGCTAAGCAGGGGCGCAAGACGCTCCTGGCTTCCACCAACCCGGTGCACTCCCTGTCCAGTCTCCTGGGTCTCGAGGTCCTCGGCCGGATTACCCCTCTGCCCGGGGCAGACCGGGCCTTTGCCTATGAAATCGAAACCAAGGACACCATTGAAAGGTCCCGGAAAGAGATCAAAGAGAAGATCAATTGGTTCCTCCGTTTCGCCGACATCCAGCTCAAGGCCGACGACTTCGTGGAGACGGCCACCCTGAACCCGGCCTTCGAAGAGTCCGCCATGTTCGAAAACATGCTGGACCTGATGTTCGGCGAAGAGTTCGACATCTTTGTCTTCGACACCGCCCCCACCGCCAACGCCCGCAGGCTCCTGGGCATGTCCCGGGTCTATTCCCTGTGGGTGGACAAGATGATGAAAAGCCGGGAGGAGGCCACGACCCTGCGCCAGCTCTTCTCCTTCTCCAAAAAGAAGGAAGAGGCCGACCCCTTGATGGACTACCTGGTGCACTTCAGGGAGCGCATGGCCCACGCCCGGGAACTGCTCACCGACCCGGCCCTGACGGCCTTCTTCTTCGTGACCCTGCCGGAGGCCCTGCCCATCGCGGTGATCACCCGCTTTCTGAAATGGTTCCAGGACTTCGGCATCCCGGTGGGCGGCATCATCGTCAACGGCCTGTTGCCGCCCCCGGAGTCTGAGCAGGCGCCGGATTTCGTCCGCAACCGCTTTGCCATGCAGGCGGAGCATATGGAAACCATCTGGCGGCTCTTCGACGGCCAGGTCCGGGCCCTGGTGCCCCTGTTCGAAACGGAGATCCAGGGTTTGGCCGCCCTGAACCGCCTGGCGGAAGTGTTATTCGCCTAATGGCCAGCCCCCCCAAACCCATCCGCATCGCCATCGTCGGGGGCCGGGAGCAATTCGCCTGCCGCCCGGTGACGCTCCCCTTTTCCCTGGAGGGTTACCCGCCCCTGGAAATCGAGCTCTACGGCGCCGCACCCGGGGGGCTCGAGGGGCGCACCGTCAGCCCGCTGCCGCAACTCCAGCCACAGCAGTTCGACCTGGTCCTGGACGGGGAGTTCCTGGCCGCGGGGCTGCCCGGCTTGACCCCGGAAGGCTGGCAGAACCTCATTGCCGGGCCCGCGGCCCGCATGCTGACGGGATTGGCTTGCCAGTGGCAGGAACTCCGGCAAAAACAGGAGATCAACGTCGGCATCATCAACAGCGCCACCGACGCCATCGTCACCATTAATGAAGATCACGTCATCATCGGGTACAACCAGGGGGCGGAAAATATTTTCGGCTACAGCCGGGCCGAGGCCCTGGGCCAGGACCTTCAAATCATCATCCCCCCGCCCTACAAAGCAGCCCACCGGGACTACGTGCGGCGCTACGTGGCCACCCGGGAGGCCCGGGTGATCGGCAAGCACGTGCGCCTCAGCGCCCAGCGCCGGGACGGCAGCGAATTTCCCATGAGCATCTCCTTCTCGGTGGCCGAAATCCGGGGCAACCTCTATTTCACCGGCGTCATCCGGGACATCACCGAATACCAGGAGATGGCAGACCGGGTGCTCCAATCCGAGCGGCTGGCGGCGGTGGGCAACACCGTGACCCACATCGCCCACGAAATCAAAAACCCCTTGCTGATTATCGGAGGATTCGCCCGCCAGCTGCTCAAGGTCCCGGGGCTGGACGACAAGTCCCGCCAGAAGCTGAACATCATCGCCGAAGAGGTGAGCCACCTGGAGGAAATGGTGGCGGAGATGCGGGATTTCGTGCGCCGACCGGCGGCCCAAAAGCGCCCCGGCAACCTGGAGGCCCTGCTGGACGAAGTCCTGGGGCTGTTCCAAGACACCCTGGCGGAGCACCACATCCAGGTGCGCCGGGCGGCAGACGGGCCCCTGCCATCGGTGCCCTTCGACTACAAGCAGTTGCGCCAGGTGCTCCTCAATCTCTTCAAAAACGCCTTGGAGGCCATGCCCCGGGGGGGCGAGCTCACCGTGTCCAGCCGCCGGCGCGGGCCCAACCTGGAGATCAGCGTCGCCGACACCGGCCAGGGCATGTCGCCGGAGGTGATGGGCAAACTTTTCCAGCCCTATTTCACCACCAAAGAGAAGGGCACGGGCCTGGGCCTGGCCATCTGCCGGAGCATCGTGGAAGAGCACGGCGGCGGCCTCCTGGTAGACAGCACCCCGGGCCAGGGCTCCACTTTCACCATCCAGCTGCCCCTGACGGAGGCGGTGGGCTCAGCCGCCACCCCCGAGAGCGCCTGAATCACTAGGGCGCACCTTCCCGGCGCCGCTCCGCCTGTTTTCCCCGTCGCATTTTTTCCAGAAAAAACTGGGCGTCACCAATCACGCCCCTGCGGGAACCTGGACGGATGTGGTACATTATGGACCAAAAAGATTCAATCCAGCGGACCATCGGGTAGGGGCGGACCTGGGGGGCCAACCCTCTGGCGGGCGCACCCCGCGGCGCCCCCCTGCTCCCCGCATGGCTAACCTTTTTTGTTTGGATATTCAGGCTGCTTTGATAAACCAGGATAGGGATTCTTGATGGCAGGCAATTTGGCGGTCAAACCCGCCTCCCCCTTGCTCCTGGAGGTGCAGGACCTCCAGGTCCTATTCGACACCCCCCGGGGCCTGCGGCAGGCCGTGGCCGGGGTCAGCTTCGACTTGCATCCCGGCGAAACCTTTGGCCTGGTGGGGGAGTCCGGCTGCGGCAAGACCGTCACCGCCCTGTCCATCCTGGGCCTGCTGCCCTCCCCCCCGGCCACCGTCAGCGGCCGGATTCGCTTTGGGGGGGAGGACCTGTTGCGCGCCCCCGAGGACCGGCTGCGCCAGATCCGGGGCGACCGCATCGCCATGGTCTTCCAGGAGCCCATGACTGCGCTCAACCCGGTGCTCACCATCGGCGAGCAGGTCATGGAGGTCCTGCGCCTGCACCGGGGGTTGAGCCACCAGGAGGCGGTACGCGAGGCCGCGGCGGCCCTCACCCGGGTGGGTCTGCCCGAAGCCCCGCGGCGCTTGCAGCAATACCCCCATCAGCTCTCGGGGGGCCTCAGGCAGCGGGCCATGATCGCCATGGCCCTGGCCTGCGACCCGGAGCTTCTCATCGCCGATGAGCCCACCACCGCCCTGGACGTCACCATCCAGGCCCAGATCCTGGCCCTGCTGGGCCGGCTGCAGGCGGAGCTGGGGCTTGCCATCCTGTTCATCACCCACAACCTGGGGATCGTGGCCCAGACCGCGGACCGGGTGGCGGTGATGTATGCCGGGCTCATCGTGGAGCAGGCTTTGACCCGGGAACTTTTCGCTCACCCGGACCACCCCTACACCCGGGGCCTGCTGGGCGCGGTGCCCCGGCTGGATTTCCGTCACCCGCCGGGAGAGGTGCTGGCCACCGTCCAGGGCCAAGTGCCCACGGAGCCCGTGGCCGGCTGCCTCTTCCGGGACCGCTGCCCCGAGGCCCGGGAGCAATGCCTGACGGAGCCCCCTTGGGTGGAGGTGGGCCCGGAGCACCAGGTGCGCTGCTGGAACTATGCCTGAAACCTTGCTCAAAACCCAGGACCTGTCCTGCCATTTCCGCCTGGCGGGCCCCTGGGGGCGCGGCCCGACGCTCAAGGCGGTGGACCGGGTGAGCCTTAACCTCCTGGCCGGGGAAACCCTGGGGCTGGTGGGGGAGTCGGGCTGCGGCAAGTCCACCCTGGCCCGCCTGGTCCTGGCGCTACTGCCGGCCACCCGGGGGCACATCTTCTTTGCCGGGGAGGAGCTCACCGGCATGCCGGCCCGGCGCCTCAAGGCCTGGCGGCGCCAGATCCAGATCATCTTCCAGGACCCTTATTCTTCCCTGAACCCCCGCATGACCATCAAGCAAATTCTGGAGGAGCCTTACGTCATCCACGGCCTGGGAACCAGGCGGGAACGGCGGGCCTGGGTGGAGGACCTGCTGGGCGAAGTGGGGCTGGCGACGGAGCACCTGGACCGCTATCCCCACGAATTCTCAGGCGGCCAGCGCCAGCGCCTGGGGATCGCCCGGGCCCTGGCCCTCAAGCCCCGGCTCATCGTGGCCGACGAGCCGGTGAGCGCCCTGGACGTCTCTATCCAGGCCCAGATTCTCAACCTGCTGGCCGACTTGCAAAGCCGCTACGGCCTCACCTATCTCTTCATCTCCCATGATCTGAGCGTCATTTCCCAGATCAGCGGCCGCATCGCGGTGATGTACGTGGGCCGCCTCATGGAACTGGCGCCCCGGCAGGTCTTTGCCCAGGGGGGTCTCCATCCCTACACCGAGGCCCTCCTGGCCGCGGTGCCGCTGCCCAACCCGGAGAGCGCCTTCAAGCCCCCGGCCCTTAAAGGCGAGCCCCCCAGCCCGGTGCACGTGCCTCCGGGCTGCCCCTTTCATCCCCGCTGCCCCGAGGCCCAACTGCCACTCTGCCGGGACTCCGTGCCGGAATACCGGGAGACCACCTCGGAGCACTGGGTCGCCTGCCACTTCCGGTGAGGGAAGAGGAGAGAAGGAACTTTGGGGAGGGGGCTAAGGGCTCTTCCGTAAGTGGCCCGCACCCCTCCCCCAATTCCTTATGGATTAAAGCAGTGGCACAGGCATCCTGCCTGTGCAGGTGGGGACGCACCCGCAGATACGCCCTTACGGGGGGCCTGGGTGAGCCGGCCTTCGCCGGGTGTTGACAAAACCCATAATATGATTTAATTAAGCCATGAAATACCTTCCTGAGATAGTGCTCCTGGTGGTGGGGTTGGCCGTCATATTCATACTCCTTTATCTGGCGGCCATGAGCGAAGGCTGGGTGATGCTTCTCTGCATTCTGGGGACCGCGGTGGTCTATACCGGCTGGCACCGGGTACTGTTGAACCTGGGGTGGCGGCTGGCGGGAAAGGACCCCGATGACTTTGACTTCCATTTTCCGGGTTAAGCACCTGGAGCCGCCGCCCTGGCCCTGCCCTTCCCGCTGGTTTACCTGGGCTTCAAAGCCACCAGCCGGCACCATGCCCCCCAGATGGAGGCCTTCACCCGCACCCTGAAGGAAGCCGGCGGGGAAGGCTGGCAGTTGCGGCCGGTGCATCATTTGTTCTGGCGGGCGGAACTGCAACGCCCCGCCCGGCAGTCACCAGAAGGGCCTGAGCCGATTCGGCCGCACTTGGATTAACCTAAGCGCCGGGGGCGCTTTTCAGGCGGCCACCTCATAGCCCGCGGTCTTGACCACCCGGGCCACCTCTTCACGGGAGGCCTGGCCCTGACTCTGGTAGGTGACCCGGCCGCTGGCCAGGTCCACCTGCACTTCCGAAATTCCAGGCAAACTTGCGAGCGCCCTGGTCACCGCGGCGGCGCAGTGGCCGCAACTCATCCCTTTCACTTGGATTTCCGGCATTTCCGCCCTCCTGCTGTTAAAAGTTGGTTAATGCGGGAGGGGGCCCAGGGCAGCAGGGCCTTGCCCCCTCCCCCAACCCCCTATAAGGGACTGAGGAAGCGCACCGCCCCCCCACCTCGGGCAGGCGTGACCCCCCCGCCCCACCCCCTCCAGGGGTAGGAAAACCCGACCCGTTTTTAATATAATCATGATCCCATCAGGAGGTAAGGGACCCCAGGCTGGGGTAGGTGACCCACCAGGGCGGTGACAAAAAATCCTGGCGGCCCCGGCCCGGGAATGGCCTCACTAAACCAGGCCCGGCACCAGGGCCGCCAGGGCGCCATGGATAAGGAGAGGGGCTAGAAGCCCCCGGATAAAGGTCTGTTTGAGTCGAGGTGCACCGGGGCGGGGTAACCCCGTCCCCATGAGGCGCTCCCCAAAACAAAAATCCCCAATTCCCGGAAAAGAGAATTGAGGATTGCACCCGTCTTGCTTGGTCCTCAAAAAGGCGGCCGGGCTGTAGCCGCAGCCCGGGTCCGCCAATTCTCACAGGCAGGTCTTCTGGCTCTTGGATCATCCTAGTCCCGGCGCCTTCCCAGGTTTTTACCCCAGTGGCTCTTGCCGGTTTCGTCCCCAATTACAGCGGCGGGACCGCGACGGCTTTTAACCGTCTTCCCTTATACCCTCTCGGGACCTGTAAGGTAAAAATATGTTTCGCTTATTGCCATTGCTCCTAAAATTAGCTATAATTTACTAAAATAATTAGCTAAATGGGGCAAATATTATGCAACAGGAAAGTCTGAGTCTCCTGGCATTTCAAAAAAGGTTTAGGACCGAAA
>Ga0315281_10001321_pt1 | contig 36378 bp, 34 predicted proteins | sample YL17G07_0_MG_FD_204540 | JGI IMG/M metagenome (GOLD analysis project Ga0315281, IMG submission 204540) | Sediment microbial communities from Yellowstone Lake, YNP, Wyoming, USA - YL17G07_0 | ecosystem: Environmental > Aquatic > Freshwater > Lake > Sediment | place: USA: Wyoming | collected...
ACTCCACCATCGGCATGCTCGGGTTGTTCGACTTCGCGTCGGATATGGGCCTGCAGCGGCACAATGAGGATTTCGGGCAGACACTCGGCCGTTGGGGCGTCGGCGGCGGGGCCTACGTGGTGCTGCCCGTGTTCGGCCCGCGCACGGTGCGCGACGGTTTTGGGCTGGCGCTGGACCTCTACGCAGCCCCTGCCGGTTTCGTGGACCACGTGGCGACCCGCAACTCGATTCTGGGCATCGGCTTTCTCGATGCGCGCACCAATCTCATCGAGTCGTCGAACCTGCTGGATGAAGCGGCGCTCGATCGCTACACGTTTATCCGGGAATCCTACCTGCAGCGCCGTCGCAACCAGATCTACGACGGCGATCCGCCACCATTGCCGCAGAGCCTGAAGGACGACGATGAACCGGCCGAGGTCAAGCTTGCGGAGGTAGCGCTGCCCTCGCCCGCGGTGGAGCTGGCAGAGGACGCGAAGCTACCGTCCCCGGCGGCAATGGCGGAGGAACGGCCGCGCGGTGTGGCCTTTCCGGTCCCCGTGCCTGGAATCCCGGATGTCATCGGCGTCGCGCCGGCTGCGTTAAAGCTCTAGAACCCGTTTCCACCACCGACACCGGCAATGAACAAATTCCTCTCATTCCTGCTCCTCCTGCTGCCGCCTCTGCTGGCGATCGATGCGAACGCGCAGACCCCGCCCGATGTCCTGGTGAAGAGCATCACCGGGGAAGTGATCGCCATCGTCATGCAGGACAAGGACATCCAGTCGGGCCACCGGAAAAAAACGCTGGAGCTGGTCGACGCGAAAATCCTGCCGCATTTCAACTTCGCGCGCATGGCGCAGCTTGCGGTCGGCCGCAACTGGGGTAAAGCCAGTCCCGAACAGCAGAAGGCGCTGGTGGGCGAATTCCGCACGCTGCTGGTGCGCACTTATTCGACGGCACTCAACAGCTACCGCGATCAGACCATCGACTACAAGCCGCTGCGTTCGCAACCCGGTGATACCGACGTCAACGTGCGCACCGTGGTCAGCCAGAAACGCGGCGAACCGGTGACCATCGACTACAGCATGGAAAAAGCCAGCGATGGCTGGAAGGTGTTCGACGTGTCGGTTTCCGGCGTCAGCCTGGTCACCAATTACCGCGAGGAATTCGCCAATCAGGTAAAGGAGGGCGGTATCGACGGCCTGCTCAAGTCGCTGGTGGCCAAGAACCGCGGCGCGGAATCCGGCGCCGTTCGCGCCGGCTCGAAGTAGCGTGCGCCGCCGATGACCCAGGACGGCGATCGCATCGCGCTCGACGGGCCGCTCAACCTGCAGACCGTGCCGGCAGTCCTGCGTTTCGGACTCGACCATTTTGCCGAAGGCGTGCGCATCGTCGATTTTTCCGGCGTGACCGAGGTCGATTCCTCCGCCGTCGGCATGGCGCTGGAATGGGTGCGCGCGGTCCCCGGGGAGGACGGCAAAAGACTTCATTTTCTCAATCTGCCGCAGGGATTCGTCAGCCTCGCGCGCCTGTACGGCGTCGCAGACCTGCTTCCGGCGGCCTGAGCCCGCCCGCCCCGGTTTTTTTTCATGACACTTGCGATCGAGATTCGCAGAGTGGTGAAGCGCTTCGGCGCGCTCACCGCTCTCGATGGCGTCAGCCTCGACATTGCGCAGGGCGAGTTTTTCGGCCTGCTCGGCCCGAACGGCGCCGGCAAGACCACCCTGATCAGCGCGCTGGCAGGGTTGGTTCGCGCGGATTCCGGAACCCTTGCGGTGCTCGGCCACGACGTGATTGCCGACTATCGCAACGCCAGGCGCCTGCTTGGCGTGGTGCCGCAGGAACTGGTGTTCGATCCGTTTTTCACCGTGCGCGAGACGCTGCGCATCCAGTCGGGCTACTTCGGCCTGCGGAAGAACGACGCCTGGATCGACGAGGTGATGGCGAACCTCGATCTCACCGGCAAGGCGGACGCCAACATGCGCTCGCTGTCCGGCGGCATGAAGCGCCGCGTGCTGGTGGCGCAGGCGCTGGTGCACAAGCCGCCGGTGATCGTGCTCGACGAACCGACCGCAGGCGTCGACGTCGAGCTGCGGCAGGGCCTGTGGCAGTTCGTGCAGCGCCTCAATCGCGACGGCCACACCATCGTGCTCACCACCCACTACCTCGAGGAGGCACAGGCGCTGTGCGGCCGCATCGCCATGCTGAAGCAGGGCCGGATCGTCGCGCTCGATTCGACCTCCAACCTGCTAGGGCGCCTCAGCGCGAGGCAGCTGAGCCTGCGCCTGCGCGAGGATTCGCTGCCGGCCGCGCTGGCGCCGATGCTGAGCGCGCATGACGGTGCGCGTTACAAGCTCAAGTTCCAGAACTATGCCGAAGTCGAGCGCGTGCTCGGCATGCTGCGCGAATCCGCCTGCCAGATCGAGGAGATGGAAATCGAGCAGGCCGACCTCGAAGACGTGTTCTTGTCGATCATGAACCGGGCCAATTGATCGTGAACTGGCCAGGCTTCGCGACCCTGCTGTACAAGGAACTGCTGCGCTTCTGGAAGGTGGCGTTCCAGACCGTGCTCGCACCGGTGATGACGGCGATGCTGTACCTGCTGATTTTTTCGCACGTGCTCGACGCGCACGTCACCGTCTACGACAACGTGCGCTACAGCGCGTTCCTGGTTCCCGGGCTGGTGATGATGTCGGTGCTGCAGAACGCGTTCGCCAACGCGAGCTCGAGCCTGATCCAGTCGAAAATCACCGGCAACCTGGTGTTCATGTTGCTGCCGCCGCTGGGGCACTGGGAGCTGTTCAGCGCCTATGTGCTGGCGGCCGTGGTGCGCGGCGCCACGGTCGGGCTGGGGGTGCTGCTGGTGACGTTGATGGTGGTCGATCTGCCGTTCCGCCATCCGCTGTGGATCCTGATCTTCGCCGTGCTGGGCAGCGGAATTCTCGGCGCGATGGGGCTCATCGCCGGCGTCTGGGCCGAGAAATTCGAACAGCTCGCGGCGTTCCAGAACTTCGTGATCCTGCCGTTCACTTTCCTGTCGGGCGTGTTCTATTCGATCCACTCCCTGCCGCCGTTCTGGCAGGCGGTGTCGCGCCTGAACCCGTTTTTCTACATGATCGACGGCTTCCGCTACGGTTTTTTCGGGGCATCCGACGTTGCGCCGGGGACCAGCCTGGTCATCGTCGGGGGCTGTTTCGCGGCGGTCTCCGCCTTCACCCTGCTGCTGGTGAAAAGCGGCTATCGGCTTCGTCATTGAAAGGGATGCACATGGTCAGCGCAGAGGACATCAAAGGATACATCGCGGCGGCGATCGCCTGCGAGCTGGTCGAGGTGCAGGGCGACGGCCAGCACTGGGAGGCGGTGATCGTGAGCCGTGAGTTCGAAGGCAAGAACACGGTGCAGCAGCACCAGCTGGTCTACCGCGCGCTCGGCGATCGCATGAAGGAGGAGATCCATGCGCTGTCGATGAAGACGATGACGCCGACGCAGTGGAACACGCGGTGAACGGCCGCCGTGGATAGGCTCCTGATCCAGGGCGGCGTGCCGCTCGCCGGCGAGATCCAGGTGTCGGGGGCGAAGAACGCCGCGCTGCCGGTGCTGTGCGCGTCCCTCCTGACCGCGGACACCCTGCAGGTGACCAACGTTCCGCAATTGCGCGACGTGTCGACCATGCTGCAGTTGATCCGGCAGATGGGCGTCGAGTTCGTGATCGGCGACAAGGGCAGCATCGAAGTCAGCGCGGCGCACGTCGGCAACCCGCTCGCCCCGTACGATCTGGTGAAGACCATGCGCGCATCGATCCTGGTGCTGGGCCCGCTGCTGGCGCGCTGCGGCGAAGCCTCGGTGTCGCTGCCCGGCGGCTGCGCCATCGGCACGCGACCGGTGGACCAGCACATCAAGGGCCTCGAGGCGATGGGCGCCAGCATCGACATCGAGCGCGGCTACATCATGGCGAAGGCGAAACGGCTCAGGGGCGCCCGCATCGTCACCGACCTCGTCACGGTGACCGGCACCGAGAACCTGATGATGGCGGCGACGCTGGCCGACGGCGTGACAATCATCGAAAACGCCGCGCGCGAGCCGGAGGTCGTCGACCTGGCGAACTGCCTGATTGCGATGGGCGCGAAAATCCGCGGCGCCGGCACCGATACCATCCGCATCGAGGGCGTGGAACGGCTGTCCGGCGCGACACACAAGGTGATGCCCGACCGCATCGAGACCGGGACCTTTCTGGTCGCCGCGGCGGCGACCGGCGGCGACGTCACGCTTCGCGGTGCGACGCCCGCCATTCTCGAAGCGGTGGTCGAAAAGCTGCGCGAGGCGGGCGCCAGCATCGACTCCGGCCCGGACTGGATCCGCTGCTGCGGCCCGCAACGGCCGGCGCGCCTCAAATCGGTCGACGTGCGCACCGCGCCGTATCCGGGATTTCCGACCGACATGCAGGCGCAGTTCATGGTGCTCGACGCGATCGCCGAGGGCACCGGCATCGTCACCGAAACGATTTTCGAGAACCGCTTCATGCACGTTCCGGAATTGAAGCGGATGGGCGCCGATATCGACGACGAAGGCAACACCGCGGTGGTGAAGGGCGTCGCCCGCCTGGACGGCACCAACGTGATGGCGACCGACCTGCGCGCCTCCGCCTGCCTGGTGCTTGCCGGGCTGGTCGCCGAGGGCGAAACCGTGGTGCACCGGATCTACCACCTCGACCGCGGCTACGAGCACATCGAGGAGAAGCTGTCGAAGGTGGGCGCGCGCATCCGCCGCAGCGCTTAGCAGGCTGCTGAAGAGGCAGGGGCGTGCGCAGTACGCGGCTGCACCGGTCAAGGCCGGTTGCGAACAGCGTATGATGCCGACGGCCGTCCCGCCTCACGCTTTTTCCACGCATCTGTCCAATTGACGCCCGTATCTCACCCAGACCCGGCGGCGCATGCCGGGCGGCGCGGCATCGTCCTGCTGATGACGGCGGTGCTCACCTTTTCGCTGATGGACGTCATCGCGAAATACCTCGGGCGCACCTACCCGGTGCCGATGCTGGTGTGGGCGCGCTACTTCGTGCATCTCCTCATCATGCTGGTCGCGTTCGCGCCGCGGCGGGGGGTGCGCCTGATGCATACGGAAAGGCTCGGGCTGCAGGTACTGCGCGCGCTGCTGCTCGTCGCCTGCACCGTTTTCTTCTTCACTGCGCTCCGCCATATGCCATTGGCCGAGGCGACCGCGATCGGCTTCATTTCGCCGCTGCTGGTCACCGCGTTTTCGGGTCCGCTGCTCGGCGAACGCGTGACGGCCGGGCAGTGGATGGCGGTGGCAGCGGGATTCCTCGGCGTGCTCATCATCATCCGGCCCGGCGGCGGCCTGCTGACGCCGGCAGCGCTGCTGCCAATGGGCATGGCGGCCTGTTACAGCCTGTACCAGATTCTCACGCGCAAATTGTCGTCGAGCGAAAATCCGCTGGTGACGCTGTTCTATACCGCCCTGGTCGGTGGCATCGTGTCGAGCGCGGTCCTGCCGTTCTACTGGATCGAGCCGGCCTGGGAACACCTCATGCTGATGCTGTTGCTTGGCACCGGCGGCGGCATCAGCCATTACCTGCTGATCAAGGCGTTCGAACGCACCGCGGCGTCGGTGCTTGCGCCGTTCGGCTACACGCAGATCGTGTGGGTGGTGCTGCTGGGCTTTCTGGTATTCGGGGATTTTCCGGACGCGACAGGCCTGGTCGGAATCGCGGTGATTATCGGCTGCGGGCTGTATTGCGCATATGCGGTGCGGGGCCGCGCCACCATGGAATCGGCGACGCCGGTCAACGAGTGACCGGACGGCTCAACACGGCCCGCGCCCGCACCAGCGTCGACGCGGCCTGCGGCTCGACGCGCGCCGACTCGACGCTCGCGTTGCGGGCCTGCTGCACGGCTGCCAGCAGCGCGATCCAGTCGTTGAAGTTTGCGCCTTCCGTGTCGAGCTGAACGCGCGCGTCGTCGAGAGGCTGCACGCGCACTTTGTCCTTCAGGCCGGCGGCGAGAATGTTCTGCTCGATGCCCGCCGCCAGATTGTCCGCCGGCCGCGGCCGGGGGAGGGCGGCAAGTTGTTTCGCTTCGGCGGCATCTGCATCCAGCTGCGCCGCCTGTGCGCGCAGCTGCAGCACACTGACCCGAAGTTTCGCCGTCTCCGCCGTGATCGGCAGCCAGAGCCAGCCATATCCCGCCAGCAGCACCGCGGCCGCTGCGCCGAGCGTAATGGCCGTGCGCTCGCGCCGCGGGCGTTGCTTCAACATCGACACCAGGTTCACGATGCGCCCCCCGCGGTGACCACGATACGCGCGTTGTTGCCGGTACCCGCAACGATTTCCGCCGGTGTGCCTGAGGCGGCAAGACCCCGGCGCGCGCCCTCGATGGCATGCGCCGAGGGGAATAGCGCGTCGATCTCGAGGCGGCTGCGTTGGTAGTTGACGAGTTTCACGCGAGCGCCCCGCAACGCCGGCGCGGCCTTTGCCGCGAGGACCAGGAAATCGCCGTCATCCGCCGCGCCGGCGTCGCGGCGCAGCGCGGAGAGCAGGCGTTGCATCTGCAGGGCGGGATCGGTCACCTGCTGTGTGCCGGGAAACGCGGTGCGGAAGTTCTGTTCCATGCGCGCCTGCAGGCGCTGCTTTTCGCTCCGCAGCATCCACCACTCGCCGGCGGTGAGCGCGAACTGCGCGATGACGATCAGCACGGCGGCGATGGCGGCAGGCCGCAATGCCTTTGCCAGCGGCAGCATTCCGGTAAATCTTCCGGCGCGCGCGAATTCGCCTTCGAGCAGTTCGACGGATTTCTCCCATCCCGGTTCGAGCCCGGGGAAGGGATCGCCCGCAATCACCGGCACCCCGAGTTCCGCCGCCCATGCTGCCGCAGCCGGTGCCGCGACTCCGGTCGCCGGGCGCAGCAGGATCCGCCGCGGCGGTTTCGCGCTCTCGGACAGCGCGAGCCTCAGCGCGAGCGGTGCGCCCTCGGCGCTCCCGTCGAAGCCGAAACCCGACGCGGGACCGGTGCGCACGAAGCCGCCGGTGCCGTTCCAGACAACGCTCCAGCCGCCGGTTTCCAGCGCCGGCAGCAGGGTCTCGACGCGCATCGAGACCGGCGCAAGGCCGGCGGCCAGCGCCGCGGCCAGCGCCGCGTCGACCCAGGAGCGTTCGCACACCACGACCACGGTGCGGCCGTCGCCAAGATCGGGACCGGCGATCGCATGCAGTGCAGCCGCATCTGCGGCAAGACCGTCCTCCACTGCGAACGCGAGCTGCGCCAGCCGCCTGCGGTTCTTTGCCGGAAGTTTCGCCGTGGTGAGCCGCACCGCGGTCGCAGGCGCGATCAGCACCGCACCCGCGCCCGGCGGTACGCCGGCGAGGCCAGCCTGAAGCGGGCCGGAGGCGCCGCCTGGGCCGATTGCGGCCCAGCGGTAGCGCGCGGCGTCCTGCGGATGTTCGGGAACGAAAACGACGATGCTCATGGTGGTGGTGCGTTCGCTGTTGGCACGGAGTGACGGGTCAGTATGCTACCGGCTTTTGCCATACCAGTTGCGTGCGGCCGGACGAAGGGCGCGACAGCAGCATTTCGTAGGCGACCGTCGCCCGATCGAAATGCGCGCTGGTCGCGGCGAGGAAATACTGGCTGGCGACGCCGAAACGCTCGCGCGGCAGGTCGAGATCCGGATGGCGTTTTTTTGCGTCCTCGAGATCGAGGAACGGGCGATCGCGGCGGGACGCGACCAGGCCCTGGGCCTCGACCAGCGACATTTTTGGAAACATCGCCGACAGCACTTCGGCCGGTGCGGTGTTGAGATTGAGCGGCGTCGTCGCGGGCAGCGCGGCGACGAAGGGCGCGAGCTTCGCCAGTGCCGCCGTGTCGAAGCCTTTGACGCGCGCGAGTTCGCCGATGTCGATCAGCGGGCGGTTCGCCGCGCGATACGGGGGGCGTGCCGCAAGGTAGTCGATGTCCTCGGCGCCGCCGGGAAAAGTCGGCTCGCCGTCGGCATCGATCCAGTCGATCACGGCGTTGGCAAGATCGGGGGCGAGGCCCTGCGATTCGAGGAGGCGCCGGAACGCGGCGACGTCCGGCGCGCTCGGCTTCAATCCCTGCACCAGGTTGTTGAGATTGAAGCGGCCCTGCAGGTCCACCATGCGGATCGTCGCGCTGCCGTGCTCGACCGGGATCAGCGGCAGGGCGGTCGCCCACAGTTCACCCTCATGGTCAATCGCGCTGCGCTTCCCGTCCTCGACCAGCGCCATCAGCGCCCAGCGTCCGGCCGCGCGCGCAATGGCATCGGCCTGGGCCAGGTTGGAAAGATTCTCGGCCTGCCTGACCCACATCGATTGTTGCCAGGCCATGAAGCCGGCGACGCTCGCGGCAAGGGCGACGATGAGCATCGCCATCACCACGGCGAAACCGCGCCGGCAATGCGGACCAGGCAATCGAGACAGTGACATGGTCATCGCAGCTCAGGGCAGCGCGAACACGCGCGTAAGTTCGCCGTAGCCGGCGAGCGCGACCCTGATCTCGACCGCGCGCGGCAGAGGGCCGCCGACGCGCGCAGCCTGACCCTCTCCGGCGGCGGGCCAGCGCGACAGCCAGTTGCCGTTGGGGTCGAGAAAACGCGTGGTGAAGCGCTGCACGCCTTCCAGCAACGGATACACAACGGCCTCTTCGCCCGGCGCGGCGTCGATCGACGGATAGGCGAGAAGCTGCAGGGTGCTTCCCTGCAGGCGGTAGCCGACGCGGCGTACCGGCGCGTTGCCTTCGCCCATGCGCGAAAACTGCAGCGGCGCGACATCGCGCCCGAGTTCGGTGGCATTGCCGGCGAACGGCGGCACGATGAGGTCGTCGCGGCTGCGCCCGGGACGGTTCGCCGCAACCGCGACATCGCGTTCGATCATCGAGAACGCCATCGCAATCTCGCGCCATTGGCGGTTGTCTTCGGTGATGCGCGCGCGCGCGTCAACCACCGCGCCGAGCCCGCGGAACGCGATGCCGGACATGATGGCGAAGATGGCGAGGGCCACCAGCACTTCGATCAGGGTGAATCCCGGTGTTGCGGGGCGGGCGGCGCGGGTGTTCATCGGCGCCTTACTCGGCCTGCTGCACCGAAAGATAACCCACCAGCGTTGCCGCGACGTGGTCGCCGCCCGCGCGCACGCGGATTTCGACACGGCGGAAGTCGGCATTGGGCGTGGTGCCGACCGTTTCTTCCCAGGAAAAGTCGCGCCCCGCCTGCTTCGCGGTACCGGCGTGCGTGCCGAGCTCGGGGAAATATCGGTGCGCGGAAAGGTCTGCCAGGCGGTTCTGCGCGACCCACATCGCGAGCAGCCGTTCGCGGACCTGCGCCGAGCTGTCGACCGACACGCCGCTGGCGCGCACGGCGGCGGCGAGCGCGATGCTTATGATGGCGAGCGCGACCAGCACTTCGAGCAGGGTGAAGCCGGCGGAGATGCGAATCGGCCAGTGGAAAAACAACCGGCGCATGGGGAAGATCGTCCGCATCAGGCGCCGGAAGGCGCGCTGATGGTGATCGTGATGCGCCCGGTTGCGCTGCCGGCGATCACGGCGCGTGCTTCGCCGACGGTGAGTGAAAGGTCGAACGGGCTGATGAACCCGGACGGCGGAAATGCAATGCGCGGAGCACCCTCGCGCTGGCCCTCGTTCCGCAATACGCGAATGCCGCCGAAGTGCACGCCAGGCGCCCACTCGCGGCTGCGCAGCAGATTGTCGTTGCCGACGTTGGCGAAAGTGCCGTCGTCGGCCGCCACCGCGAAGCGGTAGCTCTGTTTGTCGGCGATCCAGGCGAACGCGCGGGAGGACGAGATCGCCTCGTCGTGCGCGTGTTCCAGCAGCATCGCAATGCGCTGCGCCTCGTCGGTGAGCACCTGCCTGTCGTCGCGCGAGAAATTGACGACGACCAGCGATAGCGTGACGCCGACGATGACGATGACGACCAGCAATTCGACCAGCGTAAAGCCGCGGGACGGCAACCGGCTGCTGCCGTCGCCGCGCCGTTCATGGTTCGGCTGGCTCACCATCAACGGCGCGGGTTGGCAGCGCCGGTAGTGCAAAAAATGTGCACTTACTGCCATGACCCGACGTCGGCGTTGTAGCTTTCGCCGCCCGGCTCGCCGTCGGCGCCGAGGCTGAACACGTCGATCTCGCCGTGAAGGCCCGGATTGAGGAAACGGTAATCACGGCCCCAGGGATCCTTCGGCAGGCGTTCAAGGTAGCCGCCGGTTTTCCAGTTGGGCGGCACCGGCGGCGATGCGGGCCGCACCACGAGCGCCTGCAGGCCCTGCTCGGTTGTCGGGTAGGCGAGGTTGTCGAGTCGATAGAGCTTGAGCGCCTGCGACAGCGCGGCGATGTCCTGCTTTGCGGCGATCACGCGGGCTTCATCGGGGCGGCCCATAACCCGCGGCACGATCAGGGCGGCGAGGATGCCGAGGATCACCACCACGACCATGACCTCGATCAGGGTGAAACCGGCAAGCCGGGATTGCATGGCGCGGACAGATTTTTTTTGCATGTCGTCGAAGTGGATGGAGGAAGGGTCAGGATAACGCATGTTGCCGCGCCGGCCGGTCAATGCACCAGCCGGTTCATTTCGAATATTGGCATCAGGGTCCCGAGAACGATGACCAGGACCAGCCCGCCCATCGCAAGGATTAAGGCGGGTTCCAGCAGCGCGGTCAGTGTGGCAACCTGGCGGCCGAGTTCGCGGGTCTGGTGCGCAGCGGCGCGTTCCAGCATCGCGTCGAGGCGGCCGCTCGCTTCGCCGCTCGCGATGAGATGCGTGAGCAGCGGCGGAAACTGTTTGCTCGCCGCGATTGCGCGCGACAGCGGGCTGCCTTCGCGCACCATGCGCTGGGCGTCGTCGAGTGCCTGGCGCAACGGCAGGCACTCGAGCACGCCGGCGCCGGCGGCGAGCGCGGTGAGCAGCGGCACGCCGCTGCCGGTCAGGATGGCGAGGGTGTTCGCCAGGCGCGCGGTATCGAGATCGCGGAGCAGCTTGCCGACCACCGGCAGGCGCAGCAACAGCGTATGAAAGCGGAGGCGCAGCGCGGGCCGGCGCAAGGCGATCCGGCCCCCCCATGCCGCGGCAAACAAGGCGATCACCCAGAACCATAGGCTGCTGCGCACGAAGTCGCTCGCCGCGATGAGGACGCGCGTCAGCCACGGCAGCGTCTGCTGCGCGTGCCGGAACACGTCGACCACCTGCGGCACGACATAGGCGAGCAGCCCGGCCACCACCGCGACGGCGACGGCAGTGACGATTGCCGGATAGATGAACGCAAGCCCGACCTGCTGCCGCAGCGCCTGGCGCTGTTCGCTGTAATCCGCAAGCTTTTCCATCACGCGCCCGAGCTGCCCCGAACGCTCGCCGGCCCCGACCAGGGTCACGTAGAGGTTGGGAAACACGCCCGGAAACGCCGCGAACGCGCGCGCCAGCGTCTGTCCGGCGAGGACTTCGCCCCGCACCCCGGCGAGCACCTGTCTCAAGTAGGCGTGATCGGTTTGCTCGATCAGCGTGTCGAGCGATTCCTCGACGGTGAGGCCGGCGCTGACCAGGGTCGAGAACTGCCGCGTCAGCAGCGCGAGCTGCAGGGCGCCGACACGCCCCCGCGAACTCCCCGGCAGGCGCGCCACCGTGGTGCGGGTTTCGACCAGTTCGACCTCGAGCGGGATCAGGCCGCGCTCGCGCAGCGTCTGCCGCGCCTGCCGCGGCGAATCCTCCTCGAGGACGCCCTGGCTGACGCGCCCGTCGGTGTCGATTGCGTGGAATTTGAAGCCGGCCATCTGGAGTGTTCAGAAGAAAGACGCAGAATCCCGAAACATGGTTGAAGGCGGTGACCCTGCCCTCAGCTTTCCCGCGTCGCGCGCAGGACTTCCTCGATCGAGGTGGTGCCGTCGATGACCCAGCGCATGCCGTCGTCGCGCAGGCCTGTCATGCCATGAGCATAACCATAGGTGCGCACCGCGCGCTCCGAGGTGCCGTCGTGGATCATCCCGCGCAGCGTGTCGTCGACACTGAGAAGTTCGTAAATGCCGGTGCGGCCGGTAAAACCCGTGTAACCGCATTTCTCGCAGCCCGGGGCGGTGCGGATCCTCTGCGGCGGGTTGGCAACGTTGATCGCCTTGAGGTCGGCGGCGTCCGGTGCGCGTTCCACCGCGCAATGCGGGCACAGCTTGCGCACCAGGCGCTGCGCGAGAATGCCGACCACGCTGGATGCGGCGAGAAACGGTTCGATGCCCATGTCGATGAGGCGGGTGAGGGCGGCTGCCGAGTCGTTGGTGTGCAGGGTGGCGAGCACCAGGTGGCCGGTGAGGCTGGCCTGTACCGCGATCTGCGCGGTTTCCAGGTCGCGGATCTCGCCAATCATGATCACGTCGGGGTCCTGGCGCAGGATCGAGCGCAGCGCGCGCGCAAACGTGAGTTCGATCCTCGGATTGACCTGCGTCTGCGCCACGCCGTCGAGTTCGTACTCGATCGGGTCCTCGACCGTCATCATGTTCTGTGCGATGCCGTCGAGGCGGGACAGCGCCGCATACAGCGTGGTGGTCTTCCCCGAGCCGGTCGGCCCGGTGACCAGCACGATGCCGTGAGGCTCGTGGATCATGCGGTCGAGCGTCGCCAGCACCGGCGCGCTCATTCCCAGCGCGGTGAGTTCGAGGCGCCCGGCGGTCTTGTCCAGCAGGCGCAGCACCACGCGCTCGCCGTGGCCGGTGGGGAGCGTCGACACGCGCACGTCCACCGGGCGCCCGGCGACTTTCAGGGTGATCCGCCCGTCCTGCGGCATGCGCTTCTCGGCAATGTCGAGCTCGGCCATGATCTTGATCCGCGAGACGATGGCGGCATGCAGCGCGCGCTGCGGCTCCAGCACCGGGCGCAGCATGCCGTCGACGCGGAAGCGGATCACCGAACGCGTGGCATAGGGCTCGATGTGGATGTCGGAAGCGTTGCGGTCCAGCGCCTGCGTGAACAGCGCGTTGATCAGGCGGATGATCGGCGCGTCGTCCTCGGCTTCCAGCAGGTCGGTGATCTGCGGCAGGTCCTGCGCGAGATCGTTCAACGTGGTCTCGGCGCCGAGGTCGGCGACCAGCTTCGCGGTCGCGCCATCGGTGCGCGCGTACACGCCCGCGAGCTCCCGTTCGAACCGCGCGAGCGGAAGCAGGTGCGGCTCCAGCGGAGCGCCGAGCGCGCGCCGCGCTTCCGCCAGAGCCTCGGCCGAGGCATCCTCGCGCAGCCAGACTTCGATTTTGCCGGCATGGCGGCGCACCGCGATCACCCCGCTCGAGCGGGCGAAATGGTACGGCAGCAGGCGTACCACCTGGGGATCCGGCGCAGACAGAACGGCAGACGCCGGGGCGCCCCCTGCACTCACTGCTTCTTCTCCGCGGCGGGCGCGTCCTTCGGGCTGTTTTCGCGCGGGAGTCTCAGCTCCGGCAGCACCGGCGCCGGCATCTCGGGCAGCACATTGCGCGCCCCCGGCTGCACCGCACTTTGCTGGTTGCGGATGTATTCGTAACGGTCGCCGGTGAGCGAAGTGCTAACCGCAGCGTCGGTGCGCAGGACGTAGGGGCGCAGGAACACCATCAGGTTCGACTTGACCCGGCGCCGCGTGTCGTAGCGGAAGAGATTCCCGAGCAGGGGGATGTCGCCGAGCAGGGGTACCTTGTCGGCGGCGCTTTTCACGTCGTCCTGGATGAGGCCGCCGAGGACGATGATCTCGCCGTCGTCGACCAGCACGGTGGACTCGATCGAACGCTTGTTGGTGATGATGCCGGCGAGGTTGGTGGTGTCCTGCACGCTCGATACTTCCTGGAAAATCTTGAGCTTCACGGTGCCGCCTTCGGCAATCTGCGGCTTCACCCTGAGCGTCAGCCCGACGTCCTGGCGGGTGACGGTCTGGAATGGCGTCACCGACCCGGAGGATCCGGCGCTTGCCTGCGCATAGCTGCCGGTGACGAAGGGCACGTTCTGGCCGACCACGATCTTGGCCTCCTCGTTGTCCATGGTGAGCAGGTTCGGCGTCGACAGAATGTTTGTATCGGCGTCGGATTCGAGCGCGCGAATCAGCATGCCGATGTTCAACACCTGGCCGACGCCGGGAATGGTCACCTGGCCGCGAATCACGCCGATGTTCAGGCCCTGGCCGACGGTGCCGATGCTGCGCGCGGCGCCGATGATGTTGGCGCCGGGAACCGAACCGCCCACGGTGCCGGTACTGAAGTTGGTGCCGCCAATGCCCTGCACGCTGTTGCTGTTGACGCCGGAAAGGTTCTGGAACTGGAAGCCGAACTGCGCGGCCTTGTCGGTCGAGACCTCCGCGATCAGCGCCTCGATGAAGATCTGCGCGCGCCGCGAATCGAGCTGGTCGATCACGCCGCGCAGGGAATTGTAGACCGAGTCCGGCGCGGAGATGATGAGCGAGTTGGTCGCGGCATCGGCTTGCACCATCGATGCCGTCGCGCCCGCCGCAACGAACGGCAGCGCCGGCGCCCCGGCGGCCGGCGTCGCGCCCGGTGCGGCGCCCGATGCGGCGCCGCTCAGGAGCCCGCGCAGCGTCTCCGCGATTTTTGTCGCTTCCGCGTTCCGCAGGTGGACCACGTGAATGCTCGACGGCGCGGACGCCGGCGTATCCAGGCTGCTGACCAGGTTGCGCACGCGCTGCACGTAGGAAGGATTCTCGGCGCGCACCAGCAGGCTGTTGGTGCGCGTGTCCGCGGCGAGGTAGAAGCGCGGCGACGCGCCCGGCCCGGCCTGCTGTAACGCTGCCTCCGGCATCAGCTTCACCAGGGCTTGCGACAGGTCGAGTGCGGAAGCGTGCTTCAGCGGGATCACCGACAGCTCGCCCTGGCTTGGCTGATCGATCGATTCGATGATCTTGTTGATGCGCTTCAGGTTGTCCGCGTAATCCGTGATCACCAGCGTGTTGGTGTTGGGATAGGCGGTGATGGTGTTGTTCGGCGTAATCAGCGGGCGCAGCACGCCGACCAGCTGGAGCGCCGATTCGTATTGCAGCGCATACACCTGCGTGACGATGCGGTCGCCGGAGACTTGCGAATCCTTGTCGACTGTCGCCATATAGTTCTGCTTGGCGTCGGCCTCGGGCACGATCTTGGTCACGCCCGCGCCCTCGATCGCGGCGAAGCCCTGCAGGCGCAACGCCGAAAGCAGGATCTGGTAGGTGAGTTCGCGCGGCACCGGGGTCGCGGACACGATGTTGACGTTGCCCTTGACGCGCGGATCGAGCAGGAAGTTGCGCCCGGTGATCAGGCCGACCGATTTCACCACCGCATCGATGTCGGCATTCACGAAGTTGAGGGTGACCTTGTCGTCGGCGCGGTCGGCGGGCCGGGTGGCAGGCGACATGAGCGCGATAAAAATCGCGAAGAGTCCGGCGCGGATGCGGTTCGTTGTCATTTCGTCATGGTTGCAGGTTGTAAGTGAGGCGCAGCGGCTGGCCGTTGCGCGTGCCTTCGAGGCTGACGTTGCCGGCCGCGGGCGGTTGCCGCGCGATATTCAAAATGTCGTCTTTGCCGGCGACCGGCTGGCCGTTGATCTTTTGGATGATATCACCCTGCTGCAGGCCGAGCTTGGACGCGATTCCCCCCGATGCGCCAAAGGCCCCTTCGGTGACGAGGACGCCGCCGGGAACGCTGCTGAGCTGCGCGAGGCTCGCCAGCTGGCGCGGATCCCGGAGCAGGCCGCCGAACTCGCCGCGCGAGACGGTGAAGCTGTTGGCGGAGGTCGGGCGCACGTTGAGCACTGGTGCCGCAGCGGGCTGGCCGGGCGCGGGCGCCCGGAGGTGCGACGCCGCGAGGTTCACCCGTTCCGGCACGCCATCGCGCGACACCAGGATGTGATCGGCATTAACCGCATGGAGCTTCACCCCGGACTTCACTTCGCTGCCGGTGAGGACGCCGATGTCGCGTCCGCCATCAATCGACAGCACCGCGAATCCCGGAAAGTCGCGTTGTGGCGCGTACACGCCCTTGAGAACAAGGTTGAGCGGGCTTTGCACCGGCTCCGCAGCGGAGGGGGACGCGCCGGTGCCGGACGATCCGAAAAGCCTGGCGGCGATCACCGATTTCGCGGCAGCGTCCGCCGATAGCGGGGAAGCGCGGACGCCTGCTGCCTGCGGCGCCGGCCATACGATGCGCAACACCCCTTGTGCGACGATCCACGCCAGCCACAGCGCAAGCAACGTGGCGAGCAGTCGTCCGGCGTAGATCGGCGTTCGTGAAAGTATGGTGGTTCGCCCCAACGCGGTTTCCTCCCGGTTTGCTTAATGGCTGGTCATGGCAAGCGCCGCCGACGGGACCGAGAGTATATCACGCCAATGCTTGCAAAATGCGCTGCAAGTTGTTGATTTTGTTGCAACGGGTCTGCAGTTCGGCAGAGCCCGGCCAAGCTGCGCGATCCACCATCGGGGTCGAAAGGCGGGGGATTTTCCGGTAAGATACGTGGTTTTGTGCGGAGCGAAAAATCGTTCCGCACGCCCCGCAATCGAGACTTGGCGAAAACAAAACTGCAGCATGGCACTGATCGTACAGAAATACGGCGGCACTTCGGTCGGCAGCACCGAGCGCATCAAGAACGTGGCGCGGCGCGTCGCGCGCTGGAAGGCGATGGGACACGACTTGGTGGTGGTGCCGTCGGCGATGTCCGGCGAGACCAACCGCCTGATCGGGCTGGCGAGGGAGATTTCCGCGATGCCGGACCCGCGCGAGCTCGACGTGGTCGCCTCGACCGGCGAGCAGGTGACGATAGGCCTGTTGTCGATGGCGTTGATGGAGCAGGGCCTGAAGGCGAAAAGCTACACCGGCGCGCAGGTGAAGATCCTCACCGACAGCGCGCACACCAAGGCGCGCATCCTCAACATCGAGGAAGCGAACATGCGCGCCGACCTCGCCGCGGGCTGCGTGGTGGTGGTGGCGGGATTCCAGGGCGTCGACGAGATGGGCAACATCACCACGCTCGGGCGCGGCGGTTCCGACACCTCGGCGGTGGCGCTTGCCGCGGCACTGAAGGCGGACGAGTGCCAGATTTACACCGACGTCGACGGCGTCTACACCGCCGATCCGCGCATCGTTCCCGAGGCGCGGCGCCTGACGACCATCACCTTCGAGGAAATGCTCGAAATGGCGAGCCTCGGCTCCAAGGTGCTGCAGATCCGCTCGGTCGAATTCGCGGGCAAGTACAACGTGAAACTCCGGGTGCTCTCGAGCTTCGACGACGTCGATACGCCGGGCGAGGGCACGCTGATCACTTTTGAGGAAGACGAAAAAATGGAACATGCCATCATTTCCGGAATCGCGTTCGCGCGCGACGAAGCCAAGATCACGGTGCGGGGCGTGCCGGACCGGCCCGGCATCGCGTATGCGATCCTCGGCCCGGTCGGCGACGCCAACATCGACGTCGACATGATCATCCAGAACGTCAGCGTCGACGGCATGACCGATTTCTCGTTCACCGTGCACCGCAACGAGTACCAGAAGGCGCTCGACGTGCTGAACGACAAAGTGAAGGCGCACATCGGCGCCCTCGACATTGGCGGCGACGAGCATATCGCGAAGGTCTCGGTGGTCGGCGTCGGCATGCGCTCGCACGTCGGCATCGCCAGCCAGATGTTCCGCACCCTCGCCGAAGAAGGCATCAACATCCAGATGATCTCCACCTCCGAGATCAAGATCTCGGTGGTGATCGACGAAAAATACGTCGAGCTCGCGGTGCGGGTGCTGCACAAGGCGTTCGAGCTGGATCAGCAACCGGCGTGAACGTGGGCAGCACCGCGGTTTGACCGTGGTCGGGCCCGAGACTAGACTGCGCGGAATTGCGCTGCCGGATCTGATGACGCGACGCCATTGCGTAGATCCAGCTTTGATTGCAACCGAGTAAATCGGAGAGATGGCCGAGTGGTCGAAGGCACTCCCCTGCTAAGGGAGCATAGGCTCAAAAGGCTTATCGAGGGTTCGAATCCCTCTCTCTCCGCCAGATCTTATTTGCTAACCCGTCATCCCGCCAGCCAGCCGTTTCACTGTAAGGAATGGTCGCCTCGTTGCTGACGGTGCAAGCGGACTGTGACAGCCATCTTATCTATACGCGACTTGCGTAGATACGTAACTTGCGTATAATCTCCATATGCAGGCCATTTTCGTCGAGTTGCCCGCTTTCGAGCGCCACCGGGCGGACTACCTGGACGACGACGCTTTCCGGCGGCTTGAGAGTCTCTTGATGAAGCAGCCGGAGGCTGGGGACCCGATGCCGGAAACCGGCGGACTCCGCAAGCTTCGGTTCCCCGACGCACGGCGCGGCAAAGGCAAACGAGGCGGCCTGAGGGTGGTCTACTACTGGTGGCATTCGGGGTTTCAGTTTTGGCTCTTCACGCTGTACGACAAGGACGAAATGGCCGACCTGACGCCGCAGCAGCGCAAGGCGCTCAAGGCAATGATCAAGGCGGAACTGGAAGCAAGGAGAAACGGATGAAGACTGCCGTCAAGGCCAAAACGGCGCGTGCCGCCAAGCGTGACCTTTTCGCCGAATTGAACGAGGGAATGGTGGCGCTTGCCGGAGCACGGCAGGGCAAGCGGACGCTGCGTACCCATTCCGTCGAGTACAAGCCGGCACCGAAGGTCACGCCGAAGCAACTGATTCGAGTGCGCGAAGACCTGAAGATTTCGCGCGCATTGTTTGCCGTCTATCTTCGGACCAACGTTCGCACGTTGGAGAACTGGGAGCAAGGGCGCGCCAAGCCGAACGCGCAAGCTGCGCTGCTGATCAATCTCGTCAAGCGGTATCCCGACACGGTCCAGCGGCTTGCAACCATCTGATCGACCGGCATGGCCACGGCGAGCGGAGGCGGTTGACCGCGACGTTCCCGGATTCGCAGTGGCCAAATCTTTCCCTGATGCGCTCCTGAAAATTCCCTGTTTGTCTTTGGTCGAAAATAATGGTGGCGGCTAGGGGTGACCTGGCCAGGGATTTTTGGACCATTCATAAGTGGAGCACGGCTTCGCTCCCGCATTTTGATTTGGCGCAGCACCTTCTGCTCTGCGCGATCTAGTTTCACCACGCCGAATATCGCGCAACTTGTCTTTCACTACTCTGCACGTAGGGCTAGTAGTCCGGAGATCACGCGTCAATAGCCCTGCTGGCGCGCCAGTTGATCGAGATGGAAATTGGCGTCACCGAAGAGTTCCTGCAGTACGCGGGCGCGCTTCATGAAGAAGCCGATCTCGAATTCGTCGGTCATGCCTATGCCGCCATGCATTTGCACCGCCTCCTGCACCGCCAGGGTTGCAGTGCGGCCGGCGCGCGCCTTGGCCAGGGACACCGCCCGGCTGGCCCCATCGGCTTTGGCATCGAGTTGCTGCTGGGCATGGATCACGGTGGACCGGGTGATCTCCACCTCGCAGTACAGTTCAGCCGCGCGGTGCTGCAGTCCCTGGAACTCGCCGATCACGCGGCCGAACTGCCGGCGCTCCTTCAGGTAGCCCACCGTCCGTTCAAAGACTTCTTCCGCCAGGCCGAGCAACTCTGCCGCGGCGGCGGCCCGGGCTCCGTCGAGCGCGGCGCTCAGCGGCGCCCAGCCGCCATCGGCCCTGCCCAGCGCTGCGCCGGCGCCAACCTGCACGTCCCTGAAGCGAATGCGGGCGGCGTTATGCGCATCGACCATCGCGGTGCGTTCGACCTCGACCCCCGGCGTCTTGGCATCGACCAGGAACAGGGTGATCCCCTCGGTGTCCCCGGGCTCGCCGGACGACCGGGCGGCGACGATCAGGAGGTCCGCCCTATGACCCTCGAGCACAAAGGTTTTGGCGCCGCTGAGTGTGTAGCCTTGCGCCGTGGGCGTGGCACGCAGCGCGATCCGTGCCGGTTGGTGTTTGGATTTCTCGTCAACCGCAAGTGTTGCAATACGGTCGCCGCTGGCCAGGCGGGGAAGCCAGCTCCGTTGCTGGGTTTCGTTTCCGGCGTGGCGCAGCGCGCAGACCGAGGCGATGCTGGAGGCGAGGAACGGGGAGGCCGTGAGCTGGTGGCCGATCTGCTCCATGACGACACCGGCTTCGACATGGCCGAGCCCCATCCCGCCAAACGCTTCGGGCACCAGCACACCGCTGAAGCCCATCTGCGCGAACTGGCTCCAGAGCGCGGTCGAGAACCCGGACGCGTCACGCGTATCGCGCAACTGGCGCAGTTGCGTCACGGGCGCCTTGTCGGCGAGGAATTCACGCGCGCTGTCACGCAGCATGCCTTGTTCTTCGGTAAGGATGAGCGGCATGGTCAGGCTCCCGGCAGCTCGAGAATTCTTTTGGCAATGACGTTGAGCTGCACTTCGCTGGTGCCGCCTTCGATCGAGTTGCCTTTGGTGCGCAGCCAGGTGCGCGCGACGACGCCATCGGTGGAACGCTCGCTTTCCCATTCGAGTGCGTCGCTGCCGCCGCTGCTCGCGATCAGTTCCCAGCGCCGCTTGTTGAGTTCGGCACCGTAATACTTGAGCATCGAGGACATGGCAGGGTGCGCCAGCCCGGCCTTGGCCATGTCGCCGACACGCTGCAGGGTCAGCCGGAATGCGGCTTCGTCAAGCTCGAATTCGGCGATTTGCGCGCGTAACTGGGGCTCGGCGAGGCGGCCCTGAGCGTCGAGGCCCACCGCCGTCTTGGCGACCCGGGACAACGAGGGCGTCGTCGAAGCCTCGCCCATCGCACCGATCATGTCGCGCTCATGCGTCAGCAGGTACTTGGCAACAACCCAGCCGCCGTTGATCTCGCCCACCAGGTTGCGTTTTTCGACCCGCACGTTGTCAAAGAAGGTTTCGCAGAACGGTGATTTGCCGGAGATCAGCTGGATCGGGCGGGTACTGACCCCAGGCGTTGCCATGTCGAACAGCACGAAGCTGATGCCGGTATGTTTCTTCGCGGTGTCGGTGCGCACCAGGCAAAAGATCCAGTCTGCCTCGTCGGCGTAGGACGTCCAGATCTTCTGGCCGTTGACGATGAAGTGATCGCCCCGGTCCTCGGCACGGGTCGCAAGCGACGCCAGATCGGATCCGGCATTGGGCTCCGAGTAGCCCTGGCACCAGCGGATTTCGCCGCGCGCTATTGTTGGCAGGTGTTCGAGCTTCTGTTCCTGAGTTCCAAATTTGAGCAGTGCCGGACCCAGCATCCAGATGCCGAAGCTGACCAGCGGCGGGCGGCAACCCAGGGCCTGCATTTCCTGCGCGAGCACCCTGGCCTCATCGTTCGACAGACCTCCGCCTCCGTACTCGCGCGGCCAGGCCGGAACCGTCCAGCCGCGCTCACCCATGCGCTCTAGCCATTGGCGCTGCGCGTCGGAGGCGAACTTCCATCGTCGCCCGCCCCAGCAGGCGTCATCTGCGCTGGTCAGTGGCTGGCGCATCCCGGCAGAGCAGTTCTCTTCCAGCCAGGCACGGGTCGATTTGCGGAATTCAATGAGATCCTGGGTGTCGTTCATGGCAATTCTCGAGGAAAGGTTCAGGTGATTGGTTCAGCGTCGGGTCCGATGTCCCGGCAATGGGTGCCACCAGAAAAGGCAGAAGCGCATCGGACACGCAACAGACTTGTTATTCTAAATCATTCCATCCGTATGACGTTTTGCCGGTTGCCGTTGTCAACCGGGAGGCCGGCCGCCATGCGCGTGCCCTCGCTTCGGCACGTCGAGCGAGGGCTCCGGCGCGTCGCAGACCAGCATCTGATGACGCGCGGCTATCGCGCGGGCGATGCCGACGCGCTGACGCTGGCCGCCGCTCAGCCGCGTAGCAGCCCCGCCATCGACATCGACGACTGCGCAAGTCCGGGGAACACCGAGGCCAGCGCGGAAGGCGCCAATGCCATCTGCCGCACCAGCAGCGTCGACAGCACGGTGCGGAAATCGGTGGTGACTGCCAGATCGCGTCCTTCGTACATTTCTGCATCGTCGAGCCCGGGCCATCGCCCGTGAACGCGCCCGCCGGCGATCGGCCCGCCGAGCAGCCACATTACGTTGCCATGCCCGTGGTCGGTGCCGCCGGTTCCGTTTTCGCGGACGGTGCGGCCGAACTCTGACACCACCACGATGCTGGTGTCGGCGAGCGCGGGGCCGAGCCGCTGCGCGAGTGTCGCGAGGCCATCTCCGAGCTGGCCGAGGCGGGTCGCGAGCGCCCCCGTCGCGCCGCCCTGTCCGATGTGCGTGTCCCATCCGCCATAGGGGATGAACGCGATGCGGATGTCGGCCTGGGATCTGAACAGCGAGGCAAGCCGTTCGGCCTCGGCGCGAAACGCCGCCGCCGGCGGGGCGCCCCGGTCGCTGCCGTCCATGTCGCGGGTGAGCGCGTTCATCATCTGGCGGCGGCCGGTCTGGGCGTCGCGATAGGCGCGCGCGAGCGGGTCATTGCCGGTGTAGACGCGATCGAAGGCATTCGCGATTTCAGCGCGTTCCATGGCGTCGGGACGCACGGCGGTGCGGCCGTTCGGCAAGCTGGTCACCGGATTGGCGCCGAGCATCGCGCGCGGCAGCGAGGGTCCCATGCTCAGCGCCTCGGTCGGCTTGCGCTCCCCGGGAAACACGCCGAGCAGCCGGTTGATCCAGCCGTCCGGCGTCGACTTGACGCCGGGCGTCCCGGTTTCAAGATAGTCCTGGGCGTCGAAGTGCGATCGGGTTGGATCGTGCGAGCCGCTCGCATGGACAAATGCGAGCGACCCTTCGCGCCAGTACGGCAGCAGCGGCGCGAGCGCGGGGTGAAGCCCGAAGCGTCCGTCGAGATCGAGTGCCGCACCGGTGTGCGCATCGGGCGGCGCGATTGCGATCGAACTGCGCAACCGGTAGTACGCCGGGTCTGCGTAGGGCACGACGACGCTCAGTCCGTCGACCGCGCCTCGCAGCATGATGATGACCAGCCGGCCACCCGCTGCGGCGTCCGCGCCGGGCGCCGCAGCCCATGCGCCGCGCCAGAGCGCCAGGGCGGCCATGCCGGCCCCCGCACGTTTCAAAAAATCTCTACGGAACATGGATTGCCTCCAGCCGCTTCAGCGGCGCATGAACTCCGGACTGCCGAGAAGAACCACGGCGCGCGTGACGCCGGCGGATGCGTCCGACGCCTCGGCGGTTCGCGCCTGCAGCATCGGTCCCATCGCGACCCGCACCTGGTCTGCCTCGGCCGCATGCGAACCCGGCAGCCTGCCGGCGCCGAGGATCGCCGCGAAATTGATGCGGCGGCTGATCGCATCCGCGTTCAGCCAGACCGCCTCGGCGCTGGCGAAGCCATCGGGGGTTGGACAGCCGTAGATCGGCATCCCCATTTGCGCGAGGTGTCCGTTGATCGGGCGAATGTCGACCGACTCGACGCCAGCGGCGCGGAGCGACGAAAGCACGTACTGGTAAGGCGTCTTGAACTGCTTGCCGACCAGTCGCGGATCCCAGAATTCCGTGCTTGCGAACAAGGTCGCGAGCACCGCGCGGATATCGCCGTCGGTCGCGATGAATCTCTCCGCGAGCCGGTCGACCAACCCCGCCGAAGGCATATCGGCGACGAACCAGCGCGCCAGCTTGGTCGCGATGTGGCGCGCAGTGGATGGGTGGCCGGCGAGGCGGTCGAGCGCCCACTCGCCCTGGGCGAGGCCGCGACCGGACACCGGGGCGCCGAGCAGGGTCTTGGCGCCGTCATCGTGGCGGCTTGCGTCGAAGGCGAATACGTCGCCCGCCGATCGCCCTGCGAGCAGATACGGATCGATCGTCCACCCGGTGAGCACGCGGGCGAGTTCGATCACGTCCTGTTGCGTGTATCCGCCGTCGACCCCAAGCGTGTGAAGTTCCATCAGTTCGCGCGCGTAGTTCTCGTTGAGTCCCGTCGAGCGCGCCGAACCGCGGCCGACGGTGACGCCGGGCGCCGCACTGCGCCAGTTGTCGAGGTAGGCCAGCATCGCCGGATGGCGCGCGGTGGCGCCGAGCAAATCGCGGAACCGGCCGAATACGTGAGGCCGGATAGCGTCCCGCTCGTAAGCGCCGATCCATGGCCGAACCAACACGCGCCCGAAATACACGTTGAAGTGGTTGAACCAGAACTCGACCATCATTTCCTCGAGTTGGCGCGGGCTCGCGAGTGCGCGGGCCACCCGGGCGTGAGACGCGTCGTCGACCACCACTCTGGCGCGCTGCAGGACTTTGGGGATCGCGTCCGGGTCATTCGCGCCGTCGCGCTGGAGGTTCGCCCGCGTCGGCCCATAGGCGAGGTACAACTGGGCCATGCTCATTGCGTTGGTCCCGCGCGCATCGAGCGATTCGAGTTCGGACGCGATCGGAATCGTCCGTGGATTCAACTGTGCTTCGATCCAGCGATCCACGCCGAAGGCCGCGACCTGCTCGATGTCGCCCGGACGCGGGCCGTAGGCAAGACGGTTCAGCACGTGCGCGGACCGCTGCGCTTCGGTCAGAGGTCGCGCGTCGGACGAATTGTCCGGGGCTGCCGACACCAACGACCAGACGACGAGCATGGTCGCGGCCAAGGCTGCACGCACGATGGCAGCAAACCGGGTGAACGATCCAACGCGCCGCTCGCCGCTGCTTGCCGGAGCCGGACACGCCATGGACGGTTCCCGGAAGGTCGAATGGTCACTGAAAGTCTGAACCATGAAACATGCTCCTGATGTCATTTGGTGCGACGACTAGGCGCTTTCTTATGGTTGATCGACTCCTCGAATCATACGCCAGGCATGCAGAAGCGGTTGGTGACGATTCGTTACGAAACAAGAGCAAATGTGTTTATGGTGAAGCGTCCATGTTCTGCGCTGCAATGGCCGTGATTTTCCTGCTATGTTCCCGGTTACCAGGAAATCTCGGCAGAGCAGGGTTCGCGATAGACTATGCCCACCGCCAGGCATTCCTGCGCGCCAGGTCGTTTTCTCCGGTCCTCGGAGAAAGTCCCGGCGTTCCTTTCGGTTTTCACGGCAAATGCGGGGTGTGGCTGATGTTGGTCATTGCGCAATGGCATGCGGGCGGACAACTCGGGCCAGTCCATGCTGATCCGGCTCGATGATCTGCGCAGCTACGCCGTCGCCCGCACGCTGTTTGCGCCGACCACGCTGGGCCGTGCGATCAACCGGCTGGGCTTCGTGCAGGCGGACCCGATTCGTTCTCCGGCACGCGCGCAGGACCTGATCCTCCGGCATCGCGTAAAGGATTATCGCGCCGGCGACCTGGAACACCGCTACCCGACGCTTGCCGTCGCGGAAGATTTTTTCGTCAACTACGGATTCCTGCCGGTCGCGCGCCAGGCACTGATGCACCCGCGGGTGCCGCGCACCAGATGGAGTGCGGCGACGGCGCGGCGCGCGCAGGCTGCGCTGGACTTCGTTCGCGAACGCGGGGCGGTGCATCCGCGCGAGGTCGACGCGCATTTTTCCCATGGCCGGGTGACGAACTACTGGGGCGGCGCGTCGAATGCGACCACGCATCTGCTCGACGACATGCACTATCGCGGCCTGCTGCGCGTGGCGCGGCGGGTCAACGGGATTCGCGTCTACGCCGCGCATCAGCACGCGCCCGGCCCGGCCGACGCTGCAGGCCGCGACGCGCGGCTCGACGAACTTGTCGATGTCATCGTGAAAAAATACGCGCCCTTGCCCGGCCTCAGCCTCAATGGTCTGGTGCGCCGCCTGCGCTATGGCGCGCCGCAGTGGGCGGAAGATCTGGACGGCGCGCTGGAACGCGCGCGGCGGCGTCTTGCCTCCACACGTGTCGAGGGCATCGATTGGTATTGGCCTGCGGACGAAAATCCGTGTTCAGCCAGGCATCGGCCCGAAGACGAGGTGCGCCTTCTCGCGCCGTTCGATCCGATCGTGTGGGACCGCCGGCGCTTCGAGCAGCTGTGGAGCTGGAGCTACCGGTTCGAGGCCTACACGCCGCCGCCGAAGCGCAAGCTCGGCTATTACGCGTTGCCGCTGCTATGGCGCGACCGGGTGATCGGTTGGGCCAACCTGTCGGTCAACGACGGCAAGCTGGCGAGCGATTTCGGCTATGTCGCCGGAAGCCGGCCCCAGGATCGCAGCTTCGCGCGCGAACTCGAGGCGGAACTGGCACGCATGCGGGTGTTTCTGCGATTATGACCGGTTCGTGGGCTGCCGCTCAAATCGCGACTTCCTGCCTCGACCGTCAACCACGTAATCGAATCAAGGACCAAACAGCAAGGGAGCATGCGTGAATACAAATCTGTCGGCAACGCCGTCCGGCGCCTTCGAATCGCTGCTGAAGGAGCGCTACAGCTGCCGCGCCTTCCTGCCGCAGCAGGTGGACACCGTCACCATCACGCGAATGCTGGAGATCGCGCAGCGCACGCCGTCGTGGTGTAACTCGCAGCCCTGGAGCGTGGTGATCACGCGCGGCGCCGGCACCGATCGCTTCCGCGACGCGATCTTCAAATACGCGGAGGGTCGCAAGCCGGCTCCCGATTTTGCATTCCCGCGGGAATACCGCGGCGTGTATCTCGAGCGCCGGCGCGCGTGCGCCTTCCAGCTCTACGACAGCGTGGGCATTGCGCGCGGGGACCGCGAGGCTTCCGCACGGCAGACGATGGAAAACTTCCGCCTGTTCGGCGCGCCGCACGCGATGATCGTCACCACCGACGAGGCGCTTGGCGTCTACGGCGTCCTCGACTGCGGCGCGTGGGTCAACAACTTCATGCTGGCCGCGAACAGCCTCGGCGTCGCCAGCATCGCGCAGGCGGCGCTCGGCGCGCATCCGGAATTCGTGCGCGCCCATTTCGGCTTGCCGCAGGACCGGCTGGTGGTGTGCGGGATGTCGTTCGGTTACGAGGATGCATCGCATCCGGTGAACAGGTTCCGCACCGGCCGCGCCCCGGCCGGCGGCATGGTCTCCTGGGCAGACTGATTCCGGTCGCGTTCGGAGGCCGGCAGTTCGCGCAGCCAGGCGCGGATGTCGTCGAACACCCGGCTGGCTTCGACCTCGTTGAATATCTCATGGTAGAAGCCCGGGTAGGTGCGCATGGTGCCGACGCCCGGCGCCAATTTGTTGAACAAGGCATCGCTGCCGGCTGCGTCGACCAGGCGATCATCGCCGGCTACGAGCAGAAGGGTCTTGACGCTGAGCGATGGCGCATGCTCCTGGACAAACTCGATCGCGTCCAGCATTGCGCGCAGCAGACGCGCGCTGATCCTGGCATGGACGAGCGGGTCGTTGTCATAAGCATCGACCACTGCCTGCCGGTGCGACAGGTATCGCGATTCGAGTCCATTCGGTATGCCGAATCCGGGGGCGATTGCGCCGAGAACCTGCAGCAGCAGTTTTTGCGCGCCTGCCAGCCTGATCCTCAGCGCGGGCGAGGACAGGATCAGGCCGCGCAGCGGCGACAGGCGACGCGTTGCGTAGCAGGCCGCGAACAAGCCTCCCATGCTGTGACCGAGCAGCAGTGGCGGCGCTGCGAGATTCTGCGCGAAATCTTCGACCGCGATTTTCGCGTCCTGCATGAGCGTCGCGGCATCGGGCACATCGCCGCGCGCGCCGCCCGAGCGCCCGTGGCCGCGGTGATCGTAGGCGCGCACCGAGAAGCCGCAATCGTTGAAGAAACGCGCCACCTGCGCATAGCGGCCGCAATGCTCCCCGAGCCCGTGCATCAACACGATGCCGTCGCCCAAGGCGGAGCCGGCCGGCCAATCGGCGACATGCAGCGGCGTGCCGTCGGCGGCAGGCAGCGAGAGTTCGCGCGGATGCGTCATGGGCATTGCTCCTCCGTGCGGAACCTATTCAGGCAAGGATCCATTGCCAGTCCCAAGGCGGTCGGGGGACCGGCAACGACCGCCGCAGTATATCAATCCCGATGGTATTACGGGACACCAGATGAGACGCGGCGCAGATGGGGCGACACCTGTTAGCGAATGAGAGGACACATCCCGTGCTCCCTCGATCAGGGGCCGTTCCAGTGATTCTGAAACGGTCTCCAAGCCGGCAGCGGCAATCCGATTTTCCTGTCAGGATGCCACATGTCCAGCGACTATATCCTGTCGATTGACAATGGCACGCAGAGCGTGCGCGCGCTGTTGTTCGACCTGCGCGGCAACATCGTCGCCAAAGCGCAGGTACATCTGGAAGCTTATTTTTCCGAACAACCCGGCTGGGCCGAGCATGACCCCGAGGATTACTGGCAGGCCGTGTGCGTTGCCTGCCAGCGGCTATGGGCACAAAGCGGGATTGCGAACAGCGCGGTCTGCGGCGTCGCCGTCACCACCCAACGCGGGACGGTGATCAACCTGGACAGACAAGGCAGGCCGCTGCGCCCGGCGATCACCTGGCTCGATCAGCGGCGCACCGACAATGTGCCGGCGCTCAGCCCGTGGTGGACCCTGGCTTTCAAGCTGGCGCGGGTCGACGGCACCATTGATTTTTTCCGCGGCGAAGCGGAAATAAACTGGATCAAGGCCAACCAGCCGGACATTTGGAACCAGACCGACAGGTTCCTGTTGCTCTCCGGCTATCTGAATTACCGGTTGTGCGGCAGCTTCGTCGATTCGGCCGCTTCGCAGGTTGCTTACCTGCCGTTCGATTACAAGCGGCTCAAATGGGCCGCCAACGGCGACTGGAAGTGGCAGGCCCTGGCGATCGAACGCCGGATGCTGCCGGAGCTTGCGGCGCCCGGGGCCGTGATCGGCGGGATCACCGCGGCTGCCGCAGCCGCTACCGGCATACGGGCCGGCACGCCGCTGATCGCCGCGGCCGCCGACAAGGCCTGCGAAGTCATCGGCGCCGGCTGTCTCGAGCCGCATATCGGCTGCCTCAGTTACGGCACCACCGCGACCATCAATACCACCAGCGCGAAATATCTGGAGGTGACGCCGTTCGTCCCGCCTTATCCGTCGGCCATTCCCGGCGCTTACAGTATCGAAGTGCAGATATTCCGCGGTTACTGGATGGTCAATTGGTTCAAGGAACAGTTCGGCCATCACGAGAAACTGCGGGCGGCGGAGCGGGGCGTCGCGGTGGAGGAATTGTTCGACGAGCTGGTAAATGCGGTGCCGCCCGGCTCGATGGGATTGATGCTGCAGCCGTACTGGACGCCCGGCATCAAACAGCCCGGCCCGGAGGCGAAAGGCGCGATCCTCGGTTTCGGCGATGTCCACACGCGGTCCCACTTGTACCGCGCGATCCTCGAAGGCCTGGCGTATGCGCTGCGCGAGGGCAAGGAGCGCATCGAAAAGCGCAGCGGCGTGCCGGTCACGGCGCTGCGCGTTTCCGGGGGCGGGTCGCAAAGCGACGCAGCGATGCAGTTGACTGCGGACATTTTCGGCCTGCCTGCGGCGCGACCGCACATTTATGAGACCTCCGCTCTGGGGGCGGCCATGGATGCCGCGGTCGGACTGCGGCTGCACCCGGATTTCGCCAGCGCAGTCGCAGCCATGACGCGCATCGGGCGCGTGTTTGAACCGCTGCCGCAGCACCGGGAAATCTACGACCAGCTGTATCACCGGGTATACCGGAAAATGTACGCGCGGCTGAAACCGCTGTATCTCGAAATCCAGAAAATCACCGGGTACCCCCGGCTCGACTAGCGCAACGATTTTCAACACGCCTGATCGCGGGAAATGCAGATGAAGCGGAAACTCGAGTGGATCGTGGTTGCAGCGGCGCTGTCATGCCCCGCCGGGCCGGCAGCGGCCTGGACCAACCACACGCTGGGAGCATGGCCGGCATTGGCGGCGATGTCCGAAATCAATGCGGCGCCTGCCATCCGGGTGGAGACCCTGGATGCCTTCCTCGCCGCCGAGGCGCGCGGGTTGGAGCAGCTACTGCAGCGCGAAGAAGCGTGGGCCAGGGCGAACGTTCCGCAGTATCCTCCGCGACCGGAGGCGCTCGCATTCACTTCCGGCGGGACGCCGGCCGAACTCCGGCGGCGCTTTGTCGCGGCGTTGCGCATCAATCCGTCGATGCAGCTGAACCTGTTCGTGCAGGCGCGGCCCGGAGACGGCGTGTCGGGGAAAGCCACGCTGCCCTGGACCGAAGTCACCACCCGGCGGCGCGCGAGCGCGGCACGCGAGAGCGTATTCCTGCAGCTGCGCGAGGGGGACCGGGTCGCGGTGCTCGACGTCGTCGCCACCGCCACCGACGAGCCGGATTACGGCATGGACATCGGCCTGTGGGATGACAACGGGACCCCTTACGGAAGGGTCTACGGCTTCGGCAAGCAGCCATTCGGCAATCCGGCGCTCGAGTTCGCGAGCCAGGGGCCTTTTCACATGGGCTTCTTCCACGAGGCGGACATTGTCTACAAGGCTGCGGGTTTCCTGCGGAGAACCTATCCTGAATACCGGATCCACCTGTGGCAATCGCTGGCGGCCCATGCGCTGCAGACCGCGCATCCCTACTGGGGCTGGCGTTTCGCCGGCTGGGCGCTGCATTACATCGAGGACCTGACGCAGCCTTACCACGCCAGCGTGCTGCCGGGCGTCGGCGTGCCGCGGCTGCTGTGGATCAACACGCTTGATTTATTGGGCGCGCATGAACCGAAAAAACAGGCAATCACGCTGGTTTCCAACCGGCATCTTTCGCTGGAGAACTATCAATACCGCCGGATGAGAAATGCCTATGCGCGCCATGATGCCGGCGACGCATTGGTGCGTGCGGTCAAGGACACGTCGGCCGATGCCGGACGCGCGCCGTTCGCGGACGCCGCCGCACGCGACGTGATCAGCAGGGAATCCAGTGCACTGGCGGCCGCCACCGACAGCGTGCTGGAACGGAGCCTGCCGCCCAAATATGTGTCCGACCCGGCCTATGTCCTCGGCGAAACCGAGCCGGACCTCGACCTGTACGACGTCCTGAACAATTCGCCGCCACCCGCCGGCGAAGCGATGGCCGGCATGGTCGCCGGCCTGCTCAGGAATTTCGGCGCGCATTCGCGCGCATTCGTCCGCTCGCTGCTTGCACCGTCGCAACCGGGCCCGCGCCGGTAGAGCGGAATGGGTCTCGCAAGCGTACCCGCCCGGTTCAACCCGGGCGCCGCCACCCTCCGCAGGTGGTGACGTCGCAACGGGCGCGGGCAGGGCCGGGCGATCACTCGACGAAGAGCGTCCCCGGGCTTTCAAGATAGCGGCGCAGCGACTGCACGAATTCCGCCCCGTGCAGGCCGTCGACCACGCGGTGGTCGAACGATGACGACAGGTTCATCAGCTTGCGCGGCGCCACCGCGCCGCCAAGGATCACCGGCCGCTCGACGATGCGGTTGACGCCGACGATGGCGACCTCGGGATGGTTGATGATCGGGGTGGTGACGATGCCGCCCAGCGCACCGAGGCTGGTGATGGTGATGGTGGAACCGGTGAGTTCATCGCGCGTGACGTTGCCGCCGCGCGTCATCTCTGCCAGGCGCGCGACCTCCTTCGCGCTGGCCCACAGGTCGAGCGACTCGGCATGGCGCACCACCGGCACCATCAGGCCGACCTCGGTCTGCGTGGCGATGCCGATGTGCACGGCGTCGTGGCGCGTCAGCACGCCGGCGACATCGTCGAAGCGCGCGTTGATCCCGGGATGCTCGCGCACCGCCATCACGATCGCGCGCATCAGGAACGGCAGCAGCGTGAGCCGCCCGCGCTCCGCGCCCCATTTTCCGTTCAGGCGCGCGCGCTGCGATTCAAGCTCGGTGACGTCGACCTCCTCGACGTAGGTGAAATGCGGGATGCGCCGCTTGGCCTCCTGCATCTTCAGCGCGATCTTGCGGCGCAGCCCGACCACCGGAATCGCGTGCTCGCCGTCGCGCGGCGCACCGGCCGCAGGCGCCACGGGCCGCGCGGGCGCCGCCAGCCGCGCGGGCGGAGCGGGTGGCGTGGAATGGGACCGTGCGTGCGCGTCGAGATCGGCTTGGGTGATGCGCCCCGCGGTCCCGGTGGCGCGCACCTCGCGCAGATCGACGCCGAGTTCCCAGGCGCGGCGGCGCACCGATGGCGCGGCGATCGGCCGCTCCGCGGCCGGCTGTGCAGCGGATGTCGCTGGTGTTACCGCCGGGTTCACCGCCATGGCGGCAGCTGCTGCGGGGCGCGCTTTCACGGCCGGTGGCGGGCTCGCTTCCTGCGCCGTGCCTTCCACTTCGATGCGGATCAGTTCCGCGCCGACCGGCAACACCTCGCCCACCGCGCCGCCGAGCGACAGCACGCGCCCGGCCACCGGCGAGGGAATCTCCACCGTCGCCTTGTCGGTCATCACGTCGGCCAGCACCTGGTCCTCGATCAGCGCGTCGCCGGGCTTGACGTACCAGGCGACCAGCTCGACCTCGGCGATGCCTTCGCCGATGTCCGGCATCTTGATCACGCGCACGCTCATGCCGGTCATCCCTCCATCACGCGGCGGAATGCCGCGGCCACGCGGCCCGGGCCGGGGAAGTAGTGCCACTCCTGCGCATGCGGATACGGCGTGTCCCAGCCGGTCACGCGCTCGATCGGCGCCTCGAGGTGATAGAAACAATGCTCCTGCACCAGCGAGACCAGCTCGGCGCCGAAGCCGCAGGTGCGGGTGGCTTCGTGCACCACCACGCAGCGCCGCGTCTTCTTCACCGACTCGACGATGGCCGGCAGGTCGAGCGGCCACAGGCTTCGAAGATCGATGATCTCGGCGTCGATGCCGCTCTCCATGGCTGCGGCTTCGCTGACGAACACCATGGTGCCGTAGGCGAGCACGGTGAGGTCCGCGCCCGGCCGGAACACCGATGCCGTTTCCAGCGGCACGATGTAATGGCCCTCGGGCACCTCGCCGAGGCGGTGCTGCGACCACGGCACCAGCGGCCTGTCGTGGTGCCCGTCGAACGGCCCGTTGTACAGGCGCTTGGGCTCGAGGAAGATCACCGGGTCGTCGTTCTCGATCGAGGCGATCAGCAGGCCCTTGGCGTCGTAGGGGTTGCTCGGCATCACGGTGCGCAGGCCGCAGACGTGGGTAAACAGCGCCTCCGGGCTCTGGCTGTGCGTCTGCCCGCCGTAGATGCCGCCGCCGCAGGGCATGCGGATGGTGATCGGCGCGGTGAAGTCGCCGGCAGAGCGATGCCGCAGCCGCGCGGCTTCGGAGACGATCTGGTCGGATGCCGGATAGAAATAATCCGCGAACTGGATTTCAACCACGGGCCGCAGGCCGTAGGCGCCCATGCCGACGGCAACGCCGACGATGCCGCCCTCGGAGATCGGCGCATCGAACACGCGCGAACTGCCGTACTTGGCCTGCAGGCCGTCGGTGCAGCGGAATACGCCGCCGAAGTAGCCCACATCCTGTCCGTAGACCACCACGTTGGAATCGCGCTCGAGCATCACGTCCATCGCCGAGCGCAGCGCCTGGATCATGGTCATCGGACTGCTGGCGGCGGCGCCGGATTCGTGCGCCGCCTCCTGCCGCTGCCCGGCGCCCGGGCTCTTCGCCCTAGCCGCCATGCTCGGCCTCCAGTTGCGCGAGTTGCTGCCGCAGGTGCGGCGGCATCTCCTTGTAGACATCCTGGAACATCGAGGCCAGCGGCGGGATGTGGTTGTCGATCAGGGTGCCGTATTGTTCCGCCTCTTTCTGCGCGGCGATCACCAACGCCTCGAGTTCCTTCTGCGCCGCCTCGTGCCGGGCCTCGCTCCAGGCGCCGATGGCGATCAGGTGCTGCTTCAGGCGCGCGATCGGATCGCCGAGCGGAAAATGCTGCCAGTCGTCGGCGGGCCGGTAGCGCGAGGGATCGTCGGAGGTCGAATGCGCGCCGGCGCGGTAGGTGACCCACTCGATCAGCGTCGGTCCCAGGTTGCGGCGCGCGCGCTCCGCCGCCCAGCGCGATGCGGCGAGCACCGCGAGGAAATCGTTGCCGTCGACGCGCAGCGAGGCGATGCCGCAGCCCACGCCGCGCGCGGCGAAGGTGGTGGCCTCGCCGCCGGCGATCGCCTGAAAGGTCGAGATCGCCCATTGGTTGTTGACCACGTTCAGGATCACCGGCGCGCGGTACACGTGCGCGAAGGTCAGCGCAGTGTGAAAGTCGGCCTCGGCGGTGGCGCCGTCGCCGATCCAGGCCGAGGCGATTTTGGTGTCGCCCTTGATTGCGGAAGCCATGCCCCAGCCCACCGCCTGGATGAACTGCGTCGCCAGGTTGCCCGAGACCGAGAAGAAGCCCGCACGCTTCATCGAATACATCACCGGCAGCTGGCGGCCCTTGAGCGGATCGCGCTCGTTGGACATCAGCTGGCAGATCATCTCCACCATCGGCACGTCGTCGCGCGCCAGCAGCAGCCCCTGCTGGCGGTAGGTCGGAAAGCACATGTCGCCGGGTGCTAGCGCCAGCGCGTGCGCGGTGGCGATCGCCTCTTCGCCCAGGCACTGCATGTAGAACGAGATCTTCTTCTGGCGCTGGCAGAGGAGCATGCGGGCGTCGAAGATGCGCGTCTTCATCATCGCGCGCAGGCCGCGGCGCAGGTGGTCGGCGTCGACCTGCGGCGCCCACGGCCCGACCGCGCGGCCCTCGTCGTCGAGCACCCGCACCAGGCTGTAGGCGAGATCGCTGGTGTCGACCGGCGCGGTGTCGACCGCGGGCCGCCGCGCGGCGCCCGCAGGCACTCCGTGCAGGTAGGAGAAATCGGTGTCGTGGCCGGGACGCCCGGTGGGCTCCGGCACATGCAGGCGCAGTGGCTGTTGCTTCATCCGCGTTCCTCCGCACCCGATTGTGTCGGGCGCATGCATGATCGAAAAATCCGGCAAGGGGTTGCCGGCTGCCGGATAGAAAGCGCCATGCACGCGGGATCACCGCGCGCCGAGCATGCACGGTAGCGTATCGCATGTTCACTGGCCCTGTCGACCGGCCCGATACCGGTTGACCTGCGTCAATCGCTTTGCCCTGTTCGCCGAACATGCTTGATGGTGCCGCAATCGGGAGGGATCTTCATTTTGCCAGATCGCCGCCGTTGGTCGTAAGATTCACAATCGCGATCAATCCACCGCCACCGCACCAGGATCACTCAACATGACTGAAGAGACCGCAAAAGTAGAAATCCACCGCGGGCTCAAGGGCGTGTATTTCGACCGCTCGCGCGTCTGCTTCATCGACGGGCGGGCGGGGGAACTGCTGTATCGCGGCTATTCGATCCACGACCTCGCGGAGCGCTCGACGTTCGAGGAGACCTGCTGCCTGCTTCTCAACGGCGAACTGCCGTCGGCCGCGCAACTCGCCGCGTTCGGCGCCGAGCTCCTGGCCGCGCGGGCGCTGCCCCCGGCGATCTACGACATCATCCGCTCGGTGAAAACCGCGCACCCGATGGACGTGCTGCGCACCGCGGTGTCGGCGCTCGCCGCCTTCGATACGGAGACTGCGGACAATTCTCCGGAAGCCACCTGGCGCAAGGGCGTGAGGCTCACCTCGCAGGTGCCGATGATCATCGCCGCGCACCAGCACATCCGCAACGGCCGCGAGCCGGTGGCGCAGGAGCCGGGCCTCGGGCATGCCGCCAATTTTCTTTACATGCTGACCGGCAAGGCGCCCGGCGCCGACGCGGCGCGGCTGATGGACATCGACATGATCCTGCACGCGGAGCACGGCTCGAACGCGTCCGCGTTTACCGCGCGCGTTGTCGCCGGCACCGAAGCCAATCTCCACGCGGCGGTCACCGCGGCGATTGCGGCGCTGTCCGGCCCGGCGCACGGGGGCGCCGCGGAAAACGTGATGCGCATGGCGCAGGAAATCGGCGATGCATCGAAAGCCGCCGATTATGTGAAGAACAAACGTGCGAACAAGGAGGCGGTGATGGGCTTCGGCCATCGCGTGTACCGTGCCGAGGACCCGCGGGCACGCCACATGCGGGCGGGCGTCGAGCAGTTGTCCCGCGCCATGGGCCAGCCGCAGTGGTACCAGATCCTGGCCGCGCTGGTCGAGGCGATGAAGCCTTACGCGCGCCACGGCGTCAACGTGAACGTGGATTTCTACGCCGGGGTCGTCTATTTCCTGAACGGCATCGCCGAAGACCTGTTCGTCCCGATCTTCGCCGCCGGCCGCGTACCCGGCTGGACGGTGCAGGTCCTCGAGCAGATGGAGAACAACATCCTGATCCGGCCGCTCACGCTGTACAACGGGCCGGAAGCGCGCTCTTACGTGCCGATTGAGGAACGCTGAGCGCGCATTCCAGAAAATAATTGTTCTCGCGGTTTACCTCAGAAACCGCGTTCAGTTTTTACGGATGCTGTGCATCCGTAAAAATTGGACGTGGTTGGCGCGCGCAGCGCGCAAGCCTTTGCAAAACCTTGCACGGACGGAAAACCCGTCCGCGCGGATCATCGCTTGCGCAAGGATGATGAAGCCATCCTCGCGCAATCGACGATCTTGGGGTAAAGCGGTTTCGGCAGTTCGAGCTGGGTTCCCGGAACATCGGCTTCTTCCTCGCCCCGCGCCCGGTTTACCTC
>Ga0315281_10001322_pt1 | contig 36378 bp, 32 predicted proteins | sample YL17G07_0_MG_FD_204540 | JGI IMG/M metagenome (GOLD analysis project Ga0315281, IMG submission 204540) | Sediment microbial communities from Yellowstone Lake, YNP, Wyoming, USA - YL17G07_0 | ecosystem: Environmental > Aquatic > Freshwater > Lake > Sediment | place: USA: Wyoming | collected...
TTAAGGGCAAGACGGAACCGCAAAAAGTCTACCGCGTGGACGGCCTCAAGGCGCACGCCGTCAGGTTCGACATATCGCTCAGTCGAGGGCTTACGCCTTTAGTCGGGAGGACTAAAGAGCTTGAGACCCTGACGGAGTATTGCGATACAGCATCCAAGGGCACTACCCTTCTTGTCCAGATCATAGGAGAGGCGGGAGTCGGCAAATCGAGACTTGTACACGAGCTGCACAGCCGATTAGCGAACAAGAGGATATTTTACCTTCGCGCCAACTGCATGTCTTTCGGCCAAACAACGTCCTTCCTTCCGTTTATCGAAATCGTCAAAGGCCTGTTCCGCATCAATGACAACGATAACCGGGAGACTGTTGAAAGAAAACTCGTGCAGGGTCTGGAACTTATCGGCATGGAGCCTAAGGCAAAGCCGTTTTTATTGAACCTTCTCAGCTTCCAGGTGACAGATGATTCCTTCAAGGGCCTTGATGCAAAGCTTATTGGCGACAGGACACGCGAAGTATTGACAACCGTGCTCAAGAACCAGTGTCATCTTTCGCCAACGGTCCTGACGATAGAAGATCTGCACTGGATCGACCCTGCATCTGAACAATTGCTGCACCAAATCATCGCAAAAGAAACCAGGCTGCCAATATTGATCCTTTGCACAACCCGGCCGGCCTACCATGCCCCGTGGTTCGACGAACAGAACGTCAAGTCCATGAAGCTTGAACCGTTGACCAAGGACAGCGCGATTCACATGGTGCGGGAAATCCTCGGGACCGAGCAGGTCGCCGATGAGATCAACAAGATGATCCTCGATAAGGCTGGCTGCAACCCTTTATTCACCGAGGAGATGACGCGGTATCTGCTTGAAAGCGGCGGCCTCAGGAAGACGGTGAAAACCGTCATTTATGAACTTGAAGCCGGCAAAACCAGCGTACCCACAACGATCCTGGACCTCCTCCAAACGCGGGTAGACCGCCTGGACGAGGATTTGAAGACCATCCTCCAGACCGCGGCGGTCATCGGACAACGGTTTTCGCCGGAACTCGTGAAGCAGGTGTCAGGCTTGAACGGCTCATTCAAGGACCGTCTCCAAGAACTGGAAAAACAGGAATTGATCTTCCGGGAAAAGGTCGGCGATGCCCTCGAGTACCGATTCAAGCACGCGTTGTTGCAGGATGTCATTTATGACAGCCTCTTGAAGCCGAGAAAGGAAAAACTCCATCAATCAGTTGCCGAAACAATTGAACGACTTTACTCCGAGCGTCTGCATGAATGGGCCGAGACGCTGGCCCATCACTGGAGCAATACGACCGACACAGGCAAAACGGTACGATACCTTGCCATGGCCGCCGAGAAGAGCACGAGGGTTTTTGCTCTTAAAGATGCACATGAATGTTTTAGGCAAGCAGTCGAACTTGCCGAAACAAAACCGGATTGTGTTGACGATTCATTCTTGGCCGACATCCTGCTCAACTGGGCGCGCGTGTACTATCATCGAGCAGATTTTGCGGGCATGAACCGCGTTATGAGCCGCTTTTTGCCGCGCATCGAAGCTCTCGGCGACAAGAAAAGATTGTCTCTTTTTCTGTCCTGTCTCGGCCATTCGCATACTATCGGAGGTCGCGGGCCACAGGCGATATTGCAGCTGGATCGGGCTCTCGCTCTTGGTGAAGAAATTAATGATTCGGAATGTATCGCAAACGCGGCGCGCTGCCTTATCTGGGCTTATTCGTATTGGATACCGGACAGCATTCTGTCCGACGCCATGGTGGAACGTTACTACAATCAGGTTAGGGGAAAAGCAGGCCAGATAAACGACCTTCTGCTGACTCAGGAACCCCTGTTCGGTATGGCGGTGTACTCAATGATGCGCTCTCGCTACGCGGACGCGAGACGTTATTGCGCAGAACTCATGGACTTCGGCAGGAAGCTTCATGACGATCAAAGCATGGGAATGTCCTTGTGGGCGCTGGGTTTCTGCAATATTTGGGAAGAACGTTATGAAGAGGCTCTCGACTGCGCAGAGCAGTCACTGCGAGTGTCGCCGGATCCCCATGATCAGGGCAATGCCCGCGCTGTCAAGGGTGGAGCTCTTGCCTTGACCGGCAAAACCCAGGAAGGTTTAAAACTCATGCTTGAGGTGCGTCAAAAAATGATTGAGGACGAGTTCATTCTGCCGCGGGCTGGGCTTGACATTCCGATGGGCGCTGTAATGGTGCTGGCTGGTCAGATGACGAAAGGCGTGAAGCACATTCAGTATTCCATGAAGTACTGGGCTTCACTCGGCAACTACACCCAGCCTGTAACGGGGCACATATTCCTTAGCGACATCTATCTTGGAATGGCCTTTGGCCCGCCACCTCCACTCCCGGTGATATTGAAAAATCTTTGGTTCGTGCTTACAAACAAGCCCGTGGCGAAGCGCAAAGCGAAATATCACCTTGAGGAGGTCGTGCGAAAAAGCAGAGAATACAACATGCCAGGTTTCCTGGCAAAGGCATTGTACGGCCTCGGTGTCCTGGCCCAGAATAAGAAACGGAGCACCGAAGCCCAGTCGTATTTCGAGGAGGCGCTTAAGGTGGCGGAGGGGAATAAGTTGTATATTGCGGAGAAAGTCAGGACGGCACTGGATGGATTAGGCCGATAAGCAGCTTTGTCTTTACTGTTCAGGATTGAGGATTTCCATCCCTTCGGATGCGGCGGTCGTCAGAAGCATTCCGTCGCCGCTGACGACGATGGGGTCCAGTTCTGCAAGCTGGAGCGCAAGGGCAAGATGAAGGGCGTCGTAGGTGCGGAGTCCGGGATAGGCGAGAATGAGCGTTTTCGATGCGGTGATAATATCGTTGTCTATTTCCAAAAAACGATATTTGCTTTCCGCAATGTCTTTTTCAAAACTGTAGATGGCGGCGAGGAAGGTCGGTTCTGAAATCTCATGGGTCCGTAACTTTTTACTGAGTGCCGAATACAGTTCCGTGACGGCGATATTGCCTATGACGATGATGTTTTCAGCTTCAGCGAGAAGAAGATCGATTCGCTCCGAGCCCCGTTCCTGCGCATATCTTTTCGCAAGGGCGCTGGTGTCGAAATAAAAGAAGCGCTTCAAGTCCTTTTACGCTCCGCGATAATTTCGTGCGAGAGCGGAGTTTTCAAGTTGGACAGTCGCTTTCTCAGGTCGGTGATGGATAATTCCACGGCCCCCTTCTTTTCCAGAACCGGAAGGATAGTTGAGGCGGTGATGGCGCGAGTTGATTTGGCAAGTCGTTGCAGTATCGCGGCCCTGGAGGGGCCGGGGTGAGCGGTTGCTTGTCGTCTCTTTATTGTTGTGGTCATGAGGAACCTCGCAAATTAGCTGAATTTGATTTTATCTTAATTGTTATGAGAGTCCGTGTCAAGATAAAAACCGATACTTTCCTGACAAGCTCGGAGGTGCGTAATGAATTGTCCGAAATGCGGTTTTAAGAATGCCGAAGGTATCAAGTTCTGCGGCGACTGCGGTGCGAACCTCATTGCCTCCAATGTCGCCGCGCCCGTCCCGGATAATCAGTCTCTCATCAACCGCTTTCTGACGCCCCAGCTTTCACATAAAATACTGGCCACGCGCGGCAAGATCGAAGGAGAGCGGCGGCAGGTCACTGCTCTCTTCGTGGACATCAAAGGCTATACCTCCCTTTCCGAAGCCATCGGCGAAGAGGCCATCTACCGGCTTATGGAGCGGATGTACGAAGTCATGATCACGGCCGTGTACAATGAGGAAGGCAGTGTCCAGAAGCTTACCGGGGACGGCATCTTCGCCCTTTTCGGCGCACCCGTTGCACTTGAGGACGCACCCCTTCGCGCCTGCCGGGCAGGTCTTGCGATCCAGCAAAAAATGAAGGCCCTGGGCGACGAACTGATGAAGGAACAAAACATCCGGCCCCTGGCCAGGATCGGCATCCATACCGGCCCGGTCGTGATAGGTACCGTGGGTACGGACCTGAAGATGGAGTTTACCGCTTTGGGAGACACCGTGAACCTCGCCTCAAGGATGGAATCCATCTCCGAGCCTGGAACAGTCTACATCAGCGAGGCCACGCAGGCCCTCGCAGGACCGTATATCAAGAGCCGCTTTGTAGGAGAGAAACAAATTAAGGGCAAGGCAGAATTGCAGAAGGTGTATCGCATAGACGGCCTAAAATCCCACGCTGTCAGATTCGATGTCTCGCTCAAGCGAGGGCTTACTCCGCTGGTCGGAAGGACCAAAGAGCTTGATGTCCTGCAGGAGTACTGCGATATTGCATACAAAGGAACAACCCTCCTGGCCCAGGTTATTGGTGAACCGGGGATCGGAAAATCCCGGATCGTGCACGAACTGCATCAACGTTTTCAAGAGAAAGGGATATTCTATCTCCGGTCCAATTGTACGTCATTCGGAAAGTCCACCTCCTTCCTCCCGTTCATCGACGTGGTCAAGAGCCTGTTTCTCATCAATGACGGAGATGACCAGGAGGTCATCGGGCAAAAAATCCGACAGGGGCTCGAACTCGGAGAAATGCAGATAGAGGCCAAGCCCTTTCTTCTCGCGTTACTCGGGTTCGAGATAAATGACGATGCTTTCCGCGGTCTTGATGCCAAGCTGATCGGAGACCGCACCCGGGGATTCCTGATAGGCCTGCTTCGCAGCCGCAGCCGAATTTCACCCATGGTCCTGACCATAGAGGACCTGCACTGGATCGATCCCGCTTCAGAAAACCTGATCATTCAGATCATTACCGAGGAAGACCGCTTGCCGCTGCTCCTCCTTTGCACGACGAGGCCGGCATATCAAGCGCCGTGGTCAGGACTCACAAGCGTCAAAGAACTTAAGCTGGAGCCATTATCACTCGAGAACACGATCGACATGGTTCAAGACATTCTCGGCAGCGCCGTTGACGAAGGCCTGTCGAGGGTGATCGTGGAAAAAACCGGTTGCAATCCGCTCTATACCGAAGAGATGACGCGGTATCTTCTTGAAAGCGGCGGTTTGAAGCGGACGGAGAAAACTGCCTTCTATGAACTGATCGCCGGAAAGGTCAATGTCCCCTCGACGATCTTGGACCTCCTTCAGACAAGGGTGGACCGGCTGGAAGAAGGGCCGAAAGCGCTTCTCCAGACGGCCGCGGTCATTGGACAACGATTCTCTCCCGAACTGGCCCGCCGCGTTTCCGGAGCGGATGGTTCATTCGAGGAGTATCTCCAAGAGCTTGAGCGTCTGGGCTTGATTTTCAGAGAGAGTGTCGGAGACAGCGTGGAGTTTCGGTTCAAACATGCGCTGCTGCAGGACGTCGTATACGATAATCTCCTGAAGCCCCGCAGGGAACGTCTCCATCAGGCTATCGCAGAAACCATAGAGATGCTTTATCCCAACCGCTTGAATGAATGGTCCGAGACCCTTGCCTTTCACTGGAGCAACACACAGAATATCGGCAAGGCAGTGCGCTATATAGCCATGGTAGGCGAAAAGAACATGAGGGTGTATTCGCTGGAGGTAGCGCACCAGCAATTTAAACAGGCGATTGATCTGATCGCTTCGACACCCGGATGCGTGGACGAGGTCTTCTGGGCGGACGTGGTACTCAATTGGGCGCAGCTATTCCAGATGCGAGCGGATATGAAGAGTATGACGGCGGCTCTGGAACCCTATCTGACAAGATTCGAAGCCTTGGGCGACAAGCGCCGCTTGTCCTCGTTTCTCGCCTGGCTGGGTGTATCCCACGTCGTCGCAGGCCGAGGCGCCGTATCGAAGCCAATCCTCGAACGGGCCAAGGACCTGGCTGAGGAAATCAATGACGACGAGTGCATCATGCGCGTCAGCAACGCGCTGGCATGGCTGTATGTCTACTGGCTGCCGTACAGTGTTCAGGCGGACGCCCTGATGATACAGTACTCACTGCAGTCGTTGGAAAAGGCCGAGAAATTGAATAACAATATTTTTATCCAGGATGCGTATATGCTGCTTACCGTTCAGAACATCCAGCGAAGCCGTTTTTCTCTGGCCCGCTGGTACGGTTCTAAGATGCAGGAACACGGGCAGAAAAATCGCGATGACCGGAGTCTTGCTATTGCCCTGTGGTCGCTGGGATTTTGCAACATCTTTGAGGAGCGGTATGAAGAGGCCCTCGCATGCGGAGAACAAGCCCTCAAATTGTCGGCAAAACAGGGGGAAGATCTCGACATGAATACGCTCTGCGGAAATGCCGTCAAAGGGGGGGCGCTTGCCTTGAAGGGCAACGTGGATGATGGACTGAAAATTATGCTCAAGACCGAGCGCGAAATGCTGGCAAGAGAATTCTTGCTGCCACTGTCAGGGGTGGAGATACCCTTGGGCGCTGTGATGGCGATGGCGGGCCAAATGGCGAAGGGCGTTGCGTATATCAAAAATTTTATGAAGTATTGGGCCTCGCTCGGGAATTTTGCGCAGCCCGTGTGGGGGCATGTGTTCCTGAGCGAAATCTATCTCCAGATCGCCTTTGGGAAAAAACCGCCCTTCGCCGTCATCTTGAAGAACTTCGGTTTCATCATGCTAAATGCGCCCTTTGCACAAAGTAAGGCACGGTATCACCTTGAGGAAGTCGTGCTGAAAAGCAGAGAATACAACATGCCGGGTTTCCTCTCAAAGGCATTGTACGGCCTCGGCGTCTTGGCTCAGGCGAAGAAACAACATAAAGAAGCCCGATCCTATTTTGAAGAGGCGCTCAAGGTTGCAGAGAAGTCTGAACTGTCCATTGCGGAAAAGGTACGGGCGGCATTGTCAGCGCTCTAGCTCAGCTGCCAACCGCGAACAATGGCCTCATCGCCTGTCGCCTTTATCCGCTTATTGCTTGTTCGCTTATTGTTCGCTTATTGTTTTGACTCGATCACCTGCCGGTGTTATAATCGCTGTCATCGCAAGTCCCGCTTCACATTATAACCATGCAGATCGCCATCCTCATACTCCTTACAGCAGTCGTCCTCATCCTCCTCTGGCTGATCATCCAGTCCCGGACGAAGACCGTTGACCCTGCCTCTACCCTCCTCCAGCAGGAAGTACAGTCCCTGCGCGGGCAGCTCACGGACGCAATGCAGAAAAGCCAGGAGACCGTAAACCAGCAGCTCAGCCAGGTCACCCTGCAAGTGAACGCTCAGCTGGGCCTGGTTACCCAGCAGCTCCAGAAGTCCACGGGAGATTTGAACAGCAGGCTGGACAACGCGGCGCGGGTGGTGCAGGAGGTAAGCAAGGGGCTCGGGGGACTCTCCGAAGCGACAAAAAAAGTATTCGATGTAGGCAAGGACATCGCAAGCCTCCAGGAGATCCTGCGCTCACCCAAGCTGCGCGGAGGCCTTGGCGAGCTTTTTCTCGGCGACCTCCTGGCCCAGATCTTCCCGTCGGCCCACTACTCGCTCCAGCACAGGTTCAAGAGCGGAGAAGCGGTGGACGCCGTCATCAAACTTGGCAAGAACCTCGTACCCGTGGACGCAAAGTTCCCCCTTGAAAATTTCAAGCGTGTTGTTGAGACGGCGTCTGAAGAAGAGCGGAAATCGGCAAAACGAAAGTTCATGAGCGACGTAAAAAAGCATATCGATTCCATCTCAGGCAAATATATTCTGCCTGATGAGGGAACATTCGATTTCGCACTCATGTACATCCCGGCGGAGAACGTGTACTACGAACTTATTATCAGGGACGAGGCGGTGGACACCGACAAGGGGCTATTAACCTACGCCTTTACAAAACGGGTGATACCGGTCTCACCGAACAGCTTCTATGCCTACCTCCAGACCATTCTCCTGGGCCTCAAAGGCATGCACATCGAAGAGGAGGCGCAGCAGATCCTGAAAAACCTGGCGCAGCTTTCGGGTGATTTCGAGAAATTCACTGCGGATTTTGAAATGGTGGGAAAACATCTGACGAATACGAAGACAAAATACGACGACGCGGGCAAGAGGCTCGGGAAATTCGGAGACCGGCTTCAGGCGCTCAGCAGCACCGACTCAAACGCCGTCATCGAAGACACCAGTAAACTGCCGCTCTGACCTCCTAGTGGTGCCCCTCATCGGAGTGGCCGCCCGCAACAACATACACGGCTTCCGACGCGCCCTTGTTCCCGACAGACAGGGTCTCATCACCTCTCAAGTGGACTGCCTGCCCCTGTTTAAGCGTTCCGCTGGATTGCCCGCTCATCTGAAGCTCACCGTTCAGGACAAGTATCAGTTCCTCATGCCCGCGGCCGGGCTTCAGTTCTCTCCCCTGCTCTCCGGGTTTGAGCTTTCCGTAGATCACATAACAGGCATGGCTCCCCGTATCGCGCGAGCCAAGGAGCTGTTCTCCTGATTCCATGCTTTTTCCGAAAACGTCAAATATCTTCATTCAGCGTTCCTTACTCAGCATTCCGCACTCCGCACTCCTCATTGATCACATCTCCACCCGCGTGACCACGCCGTGAAGCTTGTTATACGGGAGCTTATAGAATTGGACGATGTTCGGCGTGAGCCGTTTGATAATGGAAAAAATCTGCCAGAAGATGTTGCTCGGTAAAATGTCCTCAACCCCGTAAAAGATCGTCTTTTCATGAATGCCCGCCTCACGGAGGATTTCCTCGACATCAGGAACTTCTATGTATCCCGTCTGGATCTCGAACGACCTGAGCCCGGGGGCGAGTTCCTGTTTAAAGAATCCCGTGGTGCCGAAGGGGTCTTCGCGCTTGACGATGGAGATGATGATATTGTCTTCATAAATGATGTTGTTCTTGAAAATCGTATGGACAACGTAGGGCGGGATTTCTTTCGCATCCCGCGCGAAGAAGAGGGCCGTTCCCTTGATCCTGCTCATATTCTGATAAATCTGGTTGTAGCTCGGCAAAAAAACACTGATCGGCAGCGGCTGGAGCGCTGCATAGAGTTTCCGCTGGCCCCTGCGGTACAGCATGATGATCGAGAACGGGATCGCCGCAATGATGATGGACCAATAACCGCCATGGGGTATCTTGTAGGTGTTGGACAGGAGGAACATCATGCAGACCACGGTTACCACAAGCGAGAGCGCCGAGCGCCCAAGTTTCCTCTTGAGGTAAAATATCCAGGTCATGAAGATGCCGGTGAGCGTCATGGTGCCGGTGACCGCGAGGCCGTACGCTGCGGCGAGATTGCTCGATTGACGGAACTCGATCATGATGAAAATGACGGCGACAAGGAGGAACCAGTTTACGAAACCGATATAGATCTGGGAATGACGTTCTTCGGAGGTGTAGTCCACTTTGAACATGGGCATGATGCGCGTGGTGATGCCCTGGTATACAATTGAAAACATTCCGCTGATCATGGCTTGGGATGCAATGACCGTGGCAATAATGGAGAGAATGAGGAATGGGATGTACAGGAACTGCGCCTGGTTGTACACCATCTCGAACAACACGTTCTTTGCATCCGGATGCTGGATGAGAAAAGCGCCCTGCCCGAGGTAGTTGAGGACAAGGGCGAAGAATACAAAGTACCAGGCCCGCACAATGGGCTCGCGGCCCAAATGCCCCATGTCCGCGTAAAGCGCCTCGCCTCCCGTGGCGCAAAGGATGACCTCGGACAATACAAAGAATCCGGTAATGCCGTTTTCGCTCATGAACCTGATGGCATAGTAGGGGTTTATTGCCTTGATTACCGAGGGGACCTGGACGATCGATGCAATGCCGGAGATCGTCAAAACAACGAACCACACAACCATGAGCGGACCGAACGCCCCGGCGACGCGCTCGGTCCCCTTCTTCTGTATCGAGAAAAGAAGGATGGCGATTCCGCTGGCGATCACCACCAATGCGGTCTGGTTCATTCCCTCAAAGCCCTTGATCAGGAGCATCCCTTCCACTGCGCTCAGGATACTGATTGCGGGAGTAATGACCCCATCGCCGATGATGAGAGAAATCCCGATGAACGAGAGCAGGGTAACGACCGTGGCCTGCCTGCCCGATTTGAGGAGCGGGACCAGGAGTTCCCGGAGCACGATCGTACCGCCCTCGCCGCGCTTACCGAGACTCATGGCCAGCCAGGCATACTCCACGGTTACGAGGATGATGAGTGTCCAGACAATAAGCGAGAGCACGCCTACGACGTTCTCACCGGTCGGCCTGGTCAGGAGAAAGATGACGGTCAGCGTGTAAATCGGGCTTGTTCCAATGTCGCCGAACACGAGGCCGAGTGATTTTATGATTCCTTTGGATGGGGATAGTTTATCAGACATACGAAAGATAAAGCTGCATAAGCATGGGTCATTGGAGAAATTACCATCGCAAGAATAATACTCTTCACCGAAAAAAGCAAGATGAAAAGGCGAAAAGAGCACAAGACGGAGACCAAACTTACCCAGGCAACCCCGGGGCCCCTCGCCTTTGTCGGCGCATGCATCAACTACCGCATATCAATACTTTTCCCTCTAAGCGTTACCCGGAGCGGTCCCTCTTTCTCCTGGCTATGGGGACATTTTGCTATGTACCTCGGAGTTGCGTATTTTACCTTCAGACGTGCATACTGTCAGTGGCTTTATGTAAAGTGTCGGGTCGCCTACCCAACTAAGTAACTCAGTACATACTTTAATGATACTCAATAGCGCAACTAGTTGATAAATCACGAATATTATATGGTACGGATATTGCTATTATTTTTGTGCTGGACTTTATTTACATGGAGCTACAATGAAAGATGTACAAAAAACGTTCGCCTTTTCCGTCATTGCCGTCCTTTTCCTCTGGACAGTGCACACGGCGACCGGTGCGTTCATCCTCCACCAAGGCAGTTTTCTGGATCTTTTTCTTTTCAATGTTCCTCTTCCTGACCTTTATTTCCGTTTGCTCATTATCTCGGGCCTTGCTGTCTACGGCATTGTTCTGACCAAATTCCGCGATCGTACCGAACGCAATAAACTGGCGGAGGAATCACGAATTCACCGTGAGCAACTTGAGAAACAGGTGGAGGAACGGACCGAAGAGCTCTCAGCCGCCAACGAACGCCTGCAAAAGGAGATCCAAGACCGCAGCCGGACAGAAGAAGAGCTCCACCGCTCGGAAACCTTCTTGAGCACCATTTTTAACAGCTTTTACGATCCTCTCAGCATCGTGGACCGGGATTACACTATGGTAAAATTCAACGATGCTTATCCGCGCTCCAAAAACAAGCTGCCAAAAGATCTTCTTGGTCAAAAATGCTATGAGGCGCTGTATAATCGAAATAGCATCTGCGAAGACTGCGTTGTCGAGAAAACATTTCAATCCGCGGATCCGTGTGCAAAAGAAAAGCTGGTAACTCTTCCCAACGGGGCCGGGATGTGGCTGGAGATATATACCTATCCTATTTTCGACCAAAACAGAAACGTCACCCATGTCATCCAATATGCCCGGGACATTACCGACCGTAAAAAGACGGAGGAGGAAAATAAACAGCTGATCATCACGCTGAATCATCTGTCGACGACCGACAGCCTTACCGGGCTTTTGAACAGACGTGCGCTCACCGACACGCTTCTTCACGAGATAGAGCGCGCACAGCGGTATGACAGCGATCTTGCGCTGATCCTCTGCGATGTCGACAGGTTTAAGAAGATAAATGATACCTATGGCCACGCTGCGGGAGACCGGGCGCTCCGGACCGTGGCCGAATCCCTGAAAAAAAACCTCAGAAAGGCGGACATCCTGGGACGATACGGCGGGGATGAGTTCATGATCATCCTGCCCGAAACAACGCTCGACGGCGCAAAATCCCTTGCCGAAAAGATCCGCGTTTTCACATCGGAAAAAGTGGTTGAGCTCTCGGGTAAGGGACGGATCCGGCTCACGCTCAGCATCGGCGTGGCCAGCTGCTGTACGAGCGAAGACAATATCGACACCTTCGTAAGTCTCGCTGATTCAGCCCTCTATTCTTCGAAGGAAGGAGGAAGAAACAGGGTGTCCTCGGTGGAAGCATAGCTGTTTGTGGCCGAAGCCCACCCTTCCCGCTTCACTCTTCAAACTTTCATTCGCACTTCCCACAGACGCATTCCTCTGAAACGCAAAAAACTAACTATTGACTTTTATAGGTATGGGGGGTATGGTATTAGGCACTGAGGAGGAAATCGATGATAAAAACGGACAAATCATCAACAAGTTGCTCTGATTGCAATAACCGTGGAGAAGAGGGGAAAAATAAAAGCCATCATGATGATAAAACCATTCAAGACCTTGTAAAGCGGATGAACCGTATTGAGGGGCAAGTCCGTGGCATTAAGGGTATGATCGAGCGACGCGTATATTGTGACGATATTTTGAACCAAATGTCCTCAGCCCAGTCAGCTTTGCATGGAGCGGCCCAATTACTGTTGGAAAAGCATATGAAATCCTGCGTTGCAGAACAGCTACAGTCCGGTGATGGGCGCGTCGTGGATGAACTTCTGAAGACGATCTTCAAATTTATTAAATAAGATGAGAAAAATTACAGAGGAAACACTTTTGAGGAGGTGAAACAGATGAGTGATACGGTTCTTACAATTGAAGGTATGACGTGCATGCATTGTAAAATGAGAGTAGAAAAAGCCCTGAAAGGAGCGCCTGATGTAACCGGCGTTCAAGTAGACCTTGCTAAGAAGCAAGCTATGGTCGTTGGTTCAGTGGATCAGATGCTTTTGGCTAAAGCCGTTGCCGATGCGGGATTCAAGGTAGTGGGGTAAGTCAATTGTCGACCTTTCCTGGTTTAAGGTAATTGGAATCAGAGGCGGTGCTGTGATTACGATCACGCAAAGAGGCACCAGAAATCGGTATGCGGAAAAAAGGTAAGATAACCCATGGAAACTAAAAAAGCCGTAATTCCCGTCAAAGGCATGACCTGCGTAAACTGCGCCGCGGCGATCCAGAAGGACATTTCAAAACTGGTGGGAGTCAAAAGCGCGAATGTCAACTATGCAAACGAGAAGGCTGTCGTGGAGTTCGATCCTGCTGTTACTGATCTGAACACGTTCATTGCCAGCATTCATGAGTCCGGCTATCAGGCGGTAACCGAAACGGTATTCATCCCGATCATCGATCTCGACATGTCGCGCGCACCGGAACTGGAACGCGTTGCAGGGGCGATCGACGGCGTACTCAAGGCAATCGTAAATCCCACGGCAGGGACCGCGGAAGTGGAATACGTTCCCGGCCAGATCGGGCTTCGCGATATCAGGAGGAGCATCGAAAAATCCGGTTTCCGCCTGCCCCAGCATATCGAAGGCCGCTCAGCTCTTGACATCGAAAAAGAGGCGAGGGAACGGGAACTCTCGGAAATTCGGAACAAACTCGTCTTCAGCGCAGTGCTCTCCGCTCTCGTGATGATCGGCAGTTTCCAGGATATGCTCCCCTTTGTCACCATCCTCCCGCGACGGACAATGTGGTTCATCCTGTTCCTCCTGGCCACACCGGTCCAGTTCTGGGCAGGCCGTCATTTTTACCAGAACGCCTGGGCCTCGATCAAGCACGGCAGCACCAACATGAACACCCTCGTGGTGGTCGGGACCTCGGCGGCCTATGGGTACAGCGTGGTCCTCACCTTTTTCCCCTCGCTGCTGGGACAGCACGGGCGACATGGCGGCGCATACTACGACACTGCCACCACGATCATTACCCTTATCCTGTTCGGGAAATACCTCGAAGCCCGGGCAAAAGCCAGGGCCGGTGAAGCGATCAAAAAACTCATGGGGCTCCAACCGCGCACGGCCCGTGTGGTCCGCGAGGGTACGGAACGGGACATCCCGATCGAGGACATGGAAACCGGCGATCTCGTTGTCGTGCGTCCCGGGGAAAAGGTCCCTGTTGACGGCATCATCCGGAACGGTTCTTCCTCAGTGGACGAATCCATGCTGACCGGCGAAAGCCTGCCCGTTGACAAGAAGCTCGGCGACATCGTCATCGGCGCCACAATCAACAAAACAGGCTCCTTTACCTTCGAGGCAACCAAGGTCGGCAAAGACACCATGCTTGCCCAGATCATCCGCATGGTGCAGGAGGCGCAGGGCTCCAAGGCGCCGATCCAGCGCCTCGCCGACACTATATCGAGCATTTTCGTACCAACGGTCATATCCATCGGACTGGTGACCTTCGCCGCCTGGTTTTTTTTCGGGCCTGCGGAAACCAGGTTTGTCTTTGCTCTCGTGAATTTTATCGCCGTGCTTATCATTGCCTGCCCCTGTGCCATGGGCCTTGCCACTCCTACCGCAATCATGGTCGGCACGGGCAAGGGCGCGGAACTAGGCATTCTTTTTAAAAATGCGGAAAGCCTCGAACGCGCCCAGAAGATAACAACCATTGTATTCGACAAAACAGGCACACTTACGCGCGGCGAGCCAAAGGTTACCGATGTCATTCAAGCCGGAATAAGCGAGCAGGAGCTGCTCTATTTCGCGGGGTCCGCTGAAAAAGGGTCCGAACATCCCCTGGGAGAGGCGATCGTACGCGAGGCCGTGGCCAGGAATATTGTGCTTGAGCAGCCCGACGAATTCCAGGCCCTCCCCGGTCATGGAATCAGGGCTCTCCTCAAAGGCAGGGAGATCATTCTCGGGAACGAGCGGTTCATGACAGATCGAAACATTGATTTCAAGGGCCTGCTCAGGGAAGCGGAACAGCTTTCCAGCCGGGGGAAAACACCCATGCTCGTGGCAGTTGACGGCAAGGCTGCGGGCATCATCGCGGTAGCTGATACGGTCAAGGAGCATTCCAAGGAAGCCGTGGCCGGGCTCAAGGCGCTCGGACTTGAGGTCGTGATGCTGACCGGAGACAACCGCCGCACCGCCCTGGCTATTGCAGAGGAACTCGGGATTACCCGCGTTCTTGCAGAAGTCCTGCCCCAGGACAAAATGGACAATGTGAAAAAGCTCCAGGCCGAGGGCAAGGTCGTTGCCATGGTGGGCGACGGTATTAATGACGCCCCTGCCCTGACCCAGGCGGACGTCGGCATCGCCATCGGCACAGGCACGGACGTGGCCATAGAGGCGTCTGACATCACCCTGATCAAGGATGACCTTCGCGTGGTGGCAGTTGCCATGAGGCTCTCACGCAGAACCATGCAAACGATCAAGATGAACCTGTTCTGGGCCTTTTTCTATAATGTGATCGGCATCCCAATCGCGGCCGGCGTCCTCTATCCCGTATTCGGCGCAGCGGGGCTGCTGAATCCCATGTATGCCTCTGCAGCCATGGCCTTCAGCTCCGTGAGTGTGGTGTCAAACTCACTGAGGCTGAAAAGGTTTCAGTGACGAGGCCCTGCGGGGAGATGAAAGAACCAGGTGTTTTGCACTGCGCAAAGGAGGAATGCATCTGTTTGAAGGGAATACAAAACGGGAGCGCAACGCTGCCAAGAGACCTGGCATGCAACACGTGCGTTCAAAATAAGTGAGTCCTTATTGCGGCGGTGGTGAAGGCTGAACAGGCTGTCCCGTGGACGCAGGTTCCGTCAGAGACGGGACAGGCGTTGATACCACCTGATGTTCCTGCGGCGCGGGTTCCGCTGGACGTTGCTCCTGAACAGGCGCTGCTTCCGGCGGACGCTTTTGTTCAATAACCTGCGTTTCCGCTTGCGGAGGCTGAGTTTCCGCCGCAATCGGTTTCTTTTTCGGCCTTAACGGTCTCCACGGTTCAGGCTGGACCCTTTTGGTCTCCAGGCCCGATGCGATAACGGCCAGATCCCTGACCACCGCATTTTTGGGTTCGGTCACCGTCAGTTCCCGGCCGTTCAGCATAAGCTTCAGTGCTCCGGCACTGCCATAGCTCAGCAGAAACCGTTCATCAGCGCTCCAGATGAGGCTCTCCCCTTTTTTCAGCAAAGCTTTCTTTTGCGGACTGTTATCAGTCCTCACCAGGAGCCAGGTATTTTCCAGGGCAACTACCTCAAGGTAGAGCTTTTCCGTTTGTGTTGCCGGGCCTGGGGCTGAAATCGTCTGACCGCTCGTGAGCGGTGCCGCCGCCGGATGCGAATCCTTCAACGTCCGCTCGGGCAAGGCCGTCAACAGGAAGAGAACGAGCGCGACCACGATACCTGTTCCCCAAATGACGGGTTCAATCATGCTGTGCTGCGGCGTTTTCTTCTGTTCACCCCCCGCAGCAACCGGCTCCTTCTTCTCCACAACGCCCTGTGCGGCCCCCCGGGGGGTCAGTTCCTCATACTTTTTTATGACCTCCGCCTCATCGAGACGAAGAAACTTTCCATAGTTCTTCAAAAATCCCTTTACGAAAACCGGGCCGGGCAGTCTGGAAAAATCCTCTTCTTCGAGGGCTTTCAGGAACGTAATGCTGATACGGGTGTGCTGCGCAGCGTCACGCAAATCGATGCCGCGTGCCTCCCGTGCACTGCGTAAATAGTGTCCTAACGTTCCCATCCGTGTCACCTCAGTGTCTTGATATAGTCGTTCGCCTTCTGCGACAATTCACTCTTCGGGGCCAGTTCAGCAGCTTTCCTGAACTCTGTCAGCGCGGACTTTTTGTTCCCTTCCTTGAGAAAGGCGACCGCCAGACTGTAACGCATATTCGCATTCTCGGGAGCAAGAGCAACGCCCTCCTGAAACTCGCTGATCGCTTCCTTAATTTTCCCCGCTTCAAATAAAGCGGTGCCCAGTTTGATGATGGTCCACTCGGTGTTCACAAACCGTTTTGACTCCCGGTATGCTTCCGCCGCTTTTGTGTACTCCCGCTGCTCCATGTACAAATCGCCGAGATTCAGGTAGGGAATATGCGGCGTTGTATACAGTTTATTGGCAAGGGCCTTATTAAAAGCCTTGACCGCCTCTTTCCATTGTTTTTGCTTCGAATACACAACGCCGAGCGCATTGTATGCCTCGGAAAAATCGGGGTCCTGGTCGATCGCTTTCAGGTAGAACTTCTGCGAGTCTTCATATTTTCCCTGATAGTCGCTGATGATCCCCAGGCCGTAATACGCCTGTTTGTAAGCGCTGTCAGTCTGGATGGAACGGTTAAATTCTACAGAAGCCAGTTCATAGTTCTTTTCCTGAAGGTGTGACAACCCCTTCATATAGTAGCCTTCCGCCATTTTGCTCTTATCAACGGTGTTCCCGGTAGTAACACACCCCGTGAACGCGAGAAGCATTACCAAAGCAAACGTTCTCATCTCTGCATACCCCTTTCAAAACGACGTAAGAAGACGTGCAAGCGCCTCCCGGTTGCGGCTCACAACACCGGTCGGAGATGCAGGTCCTTGCTTCGGCAATTGCTTCGGCGCTTTAGTGATTTCCGCCTTGACTGTTTTCTGAATAATGTCCTGCCCTGTCGTTGCTGCCGCAGCAAGGGGGTCGGTCGATGCTTTCCCCGTCTGTGCCGGCTGAGGTTCTGCAACAGGCTGCATTGCCGGCGCTTGCGAAGGCGCAGCAGCTGATGGTTGAACCCTTTGCGGTTCAGAAGAAACAGGCGGTGTGGACACTGGTGCAGCCTGCGTCTCGAGAGTCATTTGCGGAACAGGGGGCATTTGAGGAGGTTGTTGCTTCGGGGCCGCCTGGAGAGTTTCCGGCTGTAATGCGGCAACAGGCTGCGCTTCAGGTTTGGCTTCAGGCGCAGGCGTTCGAGAGAAGAGATCCTGTGTCTCGATCCAACTGTCCATTTCCAGATCGGACATATGCGCACAATCGAGTTCGTCCAGCATCGCCCCCAGGTCGTCGACAAAGCTGCGCGCCTCTTCTTCAACTGTCCCCATTTCATTTTCTAAAAACGGGTTCCCGGAATACGGGTAAAAAAATCTCCGGTCAGCAAGAAATAAGTAAATCCCGATATATGCGGACAGCCGCTTGTTCCCCTCGTGGAAAAAAAACACATAGCTTCGCGCCTCCGCAAGACCCATCTCCGGGGTAGCTACCTGGTGGGTGTTCATGGAAAAGAGCACCTTGAATAATTTCTTTTCCTTCAGCGGAACCGCTGTTATGTTCGGGTCGATCGTGAACATAGGATAGTGCCTCTTGTCGGTCCTTGTCGTCTGTTCGACTCTCTAAATGTCCTCAAAATGCGTAAGTTTTTTGAATGCGCGATACCGGTCTTCGATCTCCTTATAATCCAGGCTGCGGAGCCGGTCGAGGCTGAAGGACTCCACGTTCAGCGAGGCCATAACGCTGCCGAAGATCACTGCCTTTCTCAAGCTCTCTTCGGAGAAGTTCATGGTGTTCGCCAGATATCCTATAAAGCCGCCGGCGAACGTATCACCGGCGCCCGTCGGATCGAATACGGTCTCAAGCGGATACGCGGGGGCACTGAACACGCTGTGTCCGCTGAACATAAGGGCGCCGTAACTACCCTGTTTGACCACGAGCGTCTTCGGACCCATGGCCTGAACGATCTTCGCCGCCTTGACCAGGCTTGCCTCGCCGGCAAGCTGTCTGAGCTCGGCCTCGTTGATGGTCAGCAAGTCCACTTCCCGCAGGGTCCTTTTGAGCGCGTCGGGCTTGCTCGCGATCCAGTAGTTCATCGTATCGCAGGCCACGAGCTTCGGCTTTCTGACCTGTTGGAGAACATCGAGCTGGATCTCGGGGTCTACATTCGCCAGGAACACGACATCAGAACTCTTATAATCCTCGATAATACTCGGTTTGAAGGTGGCCAGAACATTCAGATGCGTGGCGAGCGTGTGCGCCTCATTGAGGTCATAACCATATTCGCCCTTCCACCGGAAGGTTTCGCCCTTCTGGACTTCGAGACCGCGCGTATCGATATTTTTACTCTTTAAAAACTGGATATGTTCACGGGGGAAGTCCTCACCGATTACCGCCACAAGCCGGACATCGGTGAAGTAACTGGCAGAGGTCGAAAAGTAGGTGGCGGAACCACCGAGGGCGTTCTCAACGTTTCCGAAAGGGGTCTTGACCGAATCTAAAGCAACCGTACCAACGACAAGAAGACTCACGTAAACCTCCTGAGGATTTATTGCAAGGTGCAAATTGCAAATTAAATGGTAATGAATACCCGATCACGCCGCACAATGCGCTTAGCAGCCTGCATTTTGCAGTTCATTTTCCCTTCAGGTACTTTCCAATGATCGGCGCCAGGTCCCTCTTCGTCTTAGCCGGCATCAGTTTCTCCGGCGTCATGATCGAGTTCCGGAGCGCCTCGCCGCAAGCACAGGTGCGTGGCCCGGCCAGCATACGCACGGCCTCGCGGATCATGGCCTTTGACGTTTCAACATTATGCTTCATGACCGCGAGGACTGCCTCGACGGTCACGGCCTCCTCACTATGGTGCCAGCAATCGTAATCGGTAGCGAGAGCGATGGTGCTGTAGCAGATCTCCGCCTCGCGCGCAAGCCTGGCCTCGGTGGCGTTTGTCATGCCGATGACCTCAACGTTCCACGTCCGATAGATGAGCGACTCGGCCCTGGTGGAGAACTGCGGACCCTCCATGCAAAGATAGGCGCCGCCCCGGTGCATGGTAGCCCCTACCTTCACCCCTGCCTCGGAGAGAAGCGCGCCGAGCTCGGCGCAGACCGGATCCGCCATCCCGACGTGCGCTACAACACCGTTGCCGAAGAATGTGCTCCTGCGAAGCTTCGTATGATCATAGAACTGGTCGGGGATCACGATATCGCCGGGTTTGATCTCCTCTTTCATGCTGCCCACGGCGCTCACGGAAAGGATGCGTTCAACACCGAGCTTCTTCATGCCGTAGATGTTCGCCCGGTAATTGATGTCCGTGGGAAGGATGCGGTGACCGCGGCCGTGCCTGGGAAGAAACGCCACCCGTCTGCCGTGAAGCGTGCCGATAATATAGTCGTCGGAAGGCTTGCCGAACGGCGTTGCGATCCTAACGGACTTGATCCGCGTAAGCCCCTCCATCTCATAGAGCCCGCTGCCGCCGATCACGCCGATGGTTATTTTCTCAGTTTTTAGGCTTCGTTTTGCCATGGGGAATGGTTTCCTTAAAGGATAGGAGCTGCGCAGATATTCGCAGATGACCTGAAATTCAGCAAGGTTGGATCATGAGCGCATCCGGATGTACGGTTCAATTCCGCAATCCGAAATCCGCAATCCGAAATAGAATCACCCCTATGCCGTTGTCTCCGCTTCTTTCTTCATCTCCATGTTTTCCAGAAGCTCCACGGGTTTATCGGGTATGATGGTGGAGATGGCATGCTTGTAAACAAGCTGCTGGTTCTCCTGCTTCAGCAAAATAACGAAATTGTCAAATCCCTTGATCGTCCCCGTGAGACGCGCGCCGTTCACGAGATACATCGTTACGGAGATTTTCTCTTTACGCATCTGGTTTAAAAAAATATCCTGAAGATTTACCTGCGACTTACCCATCCAATCCTCCGTGAAGCCGTCACGAGCGTACGCCTGTTGATTCGTCCCGTGGAAAATAATTTTTGTAATCTTATACTAAGTTCTTTGAAATTTCAATGCATTTCTTTATGCGCCCCACAATTTCCGCGGCTTGAGCCAGGCCCGTGATGTCCACCCAGACCGCCTCGGGCTCCCGGCGGAACCACGTAAACTGTCGTTTGGCATACCGCCTGGTATCACGCTTGAGAAGTTCCACGGTCTCGTCACGCGACATCCTGCCGCTGAAATGGTCCATGAAGTGTTTGTATCCGAGCCCCTGCAGGGACGAGAGCCCGGGCCGAAAGCCCCGCTCCAAAAGCGCCCGTACCTCCGCCTCAAGCCCCGTTCCGATCATCAGATCCACGCGCTGGTCGATGCGGGCATACAGTTCATTCCGGCTCCGGACGAGGAACAGGAGAAGAAACCGGTAGGGTCTGTCCTGGAACGAGTGTTCCTTCTGGAAATCCGAGAGCTTTTTGTCGCGTAGATAATATACTTCGAGCGCCCTGACCGTGCGCCTGAGATCGTTCGGATGTATCTTGACCGCCGCCTCGGGGTCAATGTTCACGAGGTCTGCGTACAGGAGTCCCGGTTCCCCCTCTGCTTCGCGCAGGAGCAGGCGTTCACGCAATTCAAGGTCCGCAGGCGGCCCGTGGAACAAACCTCGCGTGAGCGCGCGAATATACAGGCCTGTGCCGCCCACTACCAGGGGAGTGCCGCCTGAGGCGAGGATCCCGTCGATGGCCGCCCGGGCATCACGGAGGTAATCGCCCACGCTGTAAGGCTGGTCCGGCCCGGCGATGTCGATCATGTGATGGTACACAAGCTTTCGCTGTTCCAGCGAAGGCTTGGCCGTGCCGATGTCCATGCCCCGGTAGATCTGCATGGAGTCCGCGCTCACAATCTCCGCGCCGGACTCCCGGGCAAGAAGAATGGACGCATCGGTCTTTCCCACCGCTGTGGGGCCGGCAAGAATCAGGATTGTTTTTTCTTTAGCTGCGGGATGCATTACCGGGTGATGACTTCAATCGGAAACTCGTTTTTTCTCCAGGCTTTCATGGCTCCCTCCAGAGAATACACCTTTTCATAGCCTGATAGATACAGTGAAAACCCTGCGATATCCGACCGGGGGCCGTGCTCACAGTAGAGCACGACGGGGTACGATTTCGAATATCCCCGAGCTTGCAAACCGGAGCCGATGGAGTAAAAGGGAATATGCACCGCTCCGGGTATATGGTCCCGGTCGTATTCTCCCCGGGATCGTACATCCACGATCAGAAGAGGAGCATCCGCCTGCATTTGCCTGAGAAGCTCATCACGGGTGATATTCGCGGCGCAGCCGGTTGCGCCGACCAGCAGTGTTAAAAAGAAAGCGCACAGGATGCTTGCTATCCGTCGAGGTATTGAGCTCATTTGCCGGTCACCCGCGTCATGATGTGCTGTCCTCCCCTCCGATAGCCTTATGCAGCTTCACGGGAAGAGCCGCTCTTTTCCTCATTTTTATGTTCAGCATCTCCACCGTTACGGAAAATGCCATGGCGAAATAGACATAGCCCTTGGGAATGTGCAGGCCGGACCCCTCGGCGATCAGCGTAACGCCGATCATCACCAGGAAGCTGAGGGCGAGGACCTTGATCGTCGGGTGCCGGTCGACAAAATCGCCGATGCCGCGGGACGCAAACATCATTACGATCACCGCGACGACGATAGCAAGAATCATGACCGCGACATCGTTTGCCATGCCTACGGCCGTGATCACCGAATCGAGGGAGAAGATGATGTCAAGGACCGCGATCTGGGCAAGGGTTGCCATAAAACCCGCCACGGCCCTCCCTGCCCTGGTTTCTTCCTCACCTTCCAGACTGTTGTGGATCTCCATGGTGCTTTTCCAGAGAAGGAAAAGTCCGCCGCCGATCAGGATCAGGTCCCTACCGGAGATCTCCCGGCCGACAACGCTGAACAACGGCGCTGTCAGGCGCATCACCCAGGCAAGGGAAAGCAGAAGAAGTATGCGGGTCACCATGGCCAGCCCGAGCCCCAGGAACCGCGCTTTGCTTCTCTCCTGGGACGGCAGCCTGCCCACAAGGATGGAGATAAAAATAATATTGTCGATCCCGAGTACGATCTCGAGCACAGTAAGGGTCAGGAGCGCTATCCATGCTTCGGGGTTGGTGAGCCAGTCCATGCTAACTCCTTATATTATAAAATTCATTTTGTGAAAATAAAACGTTATACTTCATCAGCGCTCACAACAACCGCGAACGGCACATCTAATGCCTCAAAGTGTCGCTGCCCACAGCGGACTTTGTCAGCTTCACTCGTGCGCAGCTTCAAGAAATCTCGCGTCCCTTTAGTCTCACGCACAAGATAAAGAGTCTGGCTATCATGCTTGAGGATGGCCCAATCTGGGTTGTACTTGCCCACCGGTGTATCGACTTCGAACCAACCCGGTAATTTCACAAAAAGCTTGATGTCTTCCCTCTGATCCAGACGACGCGCAAATTCGCGTTCCAATTCCGAATCATATACAACATATTCGTACACCGACTTATTAACCTGCATCGCAGTCAGATAGTTGATAAACTCTTCGTTCTTGAAAAGCAGCATCTCCCACTCTGCATCTGAACCGGAACCGGGCAAACGCTCGTACTTGATGCCGTCAATCAGCAGGCGGTGAAGTTCATACTTCAGCGTCGTGGCTACGGAGTCCATAAATCTCTGAGGATCAACAAAGAACTCTGAGAGCCGTCCTGATTCCTTGAGAATACGCACAAGCGTAGATCGGGTCAATTCTGTTTCATTCTGCAGATATGCCAGCAGATCCGGCAACAGACCCTTAAATGATACTCGCTCCTCGGCTACGCTAACAGCGGTCGTTGTTATGCCGCCTTTGGCAACACCCAGCTGCCCGGCACTCACGCGAATTTTTGCTGCCTCGATCTTTTCCATCCGTCGCAGAGCGTCCACCGCGCGCTTTACCAAGTCTTCTGTCTTAAACTCCACGCGATAGGTGGTCTTCGGTTTAATGCGGTCCCAAAGGGCCTGAAACTCTGGACTCAGTTGTACTTCCTTGCGCAGATGATTAGAACCTTCATCCCGCTCTTTGCGGATATGGCGTTCAATCTGGTATCCTGCCAAAAGGTCGATGACGGCGGGCGCAAGATCGCGATGCTCTTCCGGAAGATTGAGCGCAAATCCTGGACGTTTTGGGTCAAAGGCCGGCTGGATACGACCTTCTGTATCGAGCATTTTTTGGCCGATTAAAGCTTCCCGAATGGCCGTCGCGATCTCTTTCCCAACCGGCCGCTCTTCGCCATCCACCAGGTGTATGAGTTTGGCAAACGCCGTAATCGGAACCTTGCCGAAGGTCACGCCGCACTCTTCTTCGTATTCGTTCTGGAGCGCGCGGGCAAAGTCTTCATAGCTTTCATTGGCCACTACGAAAAGCTTATTGATTGACTCGTCAAAGACGCGCTGGCCGTCTTGATTGACCGGTAAGCGCAGCCCTCGGCCGATCTCCTGCCGCTTTTTCATGGAGCTCCGCGTCTCATTCAGCGTGCAGATTTGAAATACATTCGGATTGTCCCATCCCTCGCGCAAGGCCGAATGGCTGAAGATGAAGCGCAGCGGCTCGTCACTCGACAACAACCGTTCCTTGTCTTTCATAATCAGATTGTATACTTCGTCATCAGCCTGCGTGTCGCCCCTCGTATCCTTGAAGACACCTTTCTTGTCCTGCGCAAAGTAACCGTTATGAAGCCGCTCAACAGACAGATGCAACCATTCCAGTTCCCTGAATCGTTCCTCCTTCGCCAACTCGGCAAGGACCTCTTCAAAAAACTCCGCGAACTTACCCATTACAGGCTTTCCAGCTTCATCATAGTCGCGGTAATTCGCCACCCGGTCGACAAAGAACAGGCTCAGTACCTTGATGCCCCGAGCTCGGACCTGAAGCTCCTTTTCCAAATGCTTCTTTACCGTATGCTTAATCTGGACGCGCCATACATCGTCACGCAGACCGCCTGCTTCCTCACCCTGTTTGAGCACGCGGCCACTATTAAAACGCACAAACTCATTACCAGGCTCCGCATTGATCTCAGCAATCACATAACCATCCTGATAACTGGCACGTTCATTGGAAAGTTTGAATAAGTCAGAGCCACTTTTCACGGGAACCGACTTCTCCTTCGGTCCTTCCGGCGTCTGCACATGAATTCGTACTTTGGCCTTGATGCCCTTAGTGTAATCAATCTTCTCTACCCGCACAAAAGCATCGTTCCTGCCGCCATCCGCAGTGGCGCTGGCCACGACGATCTGCTTGACCAATCTCAGCTCAAAAGCCCGGACAGGATCGAGCCGATAGACCAAATTATAGGGATTGCGGTGGGTAGCCGAATAGCGCAGCGTACATAAAGGATTGAGCGCCTTGATAGCTTCCTGTGCTTTATCAGTCGAGTCCACGCTCTGGGGTTCGTCGATAATGACGACAGGGCGCGTTGCCTGAACGAATTCGATAGGCTGGCGACCGGAGAGTTTGTCGCTTTCTTTATAGATGACGTTGCTCTTTTGTTCTGCCTCGGTGCCTGTAAAGTTTTTGCGGAAAGCGTCGATGTTGATCACCAGAATCTGAAGCGTATTGCTCACGGCGAATTGCCGCAAGCGATTCACTTTTTTCGAGTCATACACGAAATGCTCGAATGGCGGGTTGTTGTAAAGCGCGCGAAAGTGTTCGCCGGTAATCTCTATATTCTTGAGCACCCCCTCACGGATGGCAACGCTCGGCACAACGATAATGAACTTCTGAAAACCGTATCGCCGGGAAAGCTCAAAGATGGTGCGCAGATAAACGTAGGTTTTGCCTGTACCGGTCTCCATCTCAACGGAAAAGTGCGGACACTTTCGGGCCTCGTTGGACGCCGGATCAAAGATGTCCCACGCTTCTAGCGGCAGCTTGGCGTCCGCTGTTTCAATGTCATTATGCGCCTGCACTGCACGTGTGTTGGTGAGCAGTTTATCGGTAGAGATCAAAAGGCCGTTGCTAACGCCCAGTTCTGTCCGATGCTGCCCGGCAAAGAGTCCGCCGTAATCACCGGCATGGATGACGGAGTATTCAGGCGCGCCCTGAGGCTGGCCTTCGAAAAGTTCCGTCACCGCCGCCACCGCGTCGAGCTGGTACTGCTGGTTGGGGTCAAACTGAAGTTTCATGCTTTACCTGCAACTGTTGTATAGGCCTGGTCGGGCCGATTGGGTGTTTCAGGATAGCGCAGTTTTAACAGTCCGTCTTTTACCATCGGTGTTAGATATCGATTGCGCAAATTGGGTGCTGTTCGGCTTACAAGCCTCGACAACTCTTCGGTTGTCAAATACCGCCCCTTGCACAGTTGAGAGATAATCTCCCGTACTTTCTGAACCGACGCTTTAGATGTGCCGGAGATCTGAGATGCCACTTCTTGAAGGGTTTTGTATTCTGCTTCCGTTTGAGAGGAGTCCCCCGCCGTATGAGAGGAGTCTCCCGCCGTATGAGAGGAGTCGCCGGCCTGAGCCAAACGATATTTTGTCCATCGGCGGCGGTTATCGGACAACAAATAACCTTGTTCGCAGAGACCTTGCAGAAGCCGCGTAATTTCAACCGGATGGTCGGTCAACAGTTCCTGAAGGCGAACATTGGAGACTTCGCCTTCAAGATGGGCCGTAGCCAACGCCTGGACCTCTTGCTTTGAAAGGTTGTTGAACCTGCCGCCAAACTGCTTCTGGAGGGAGGACAAAGCATCCTCGGGAATCAGGCTGATCATCGGCATAACCAGCCGCACCCGCTCGGGCTGAAATTGCGTAGTCAGCGCCGGAGCCCGCCAGTGCTGGCTGCGCCAGCCGCTCTGGATGCGGCTCACTTTTCCTCGGTTGTTCACGGTATCCCAAAAGATCTTCTGGTACTCATCTATTTGTTTCGCGGTCAGACCGTCCGCGAGGACGTCGCCGAATTCATCTTCAGCGACGCCGAGCAAAATCGTTCCGCCATCGGAGTTAGCCAGGGCGCTGTATGTCTCCCAGAAACTGCGCGGAAAACCGCCACGAGCGGACTTGAATTCCTTATCCTGCCCTTCGCAATTAGCTTCAATTTTTTCTATATCTTCAAACTCCAACGATTTCATCATTATACCGTTTTGAAGCTCGTAACACCTTTGGTTTTGAATATCTGCACGGCATTTGCCTTGAGTTGATCATTGCCCTTGAATCCTTCGTCCAGACATACTACCCGTGCGGGTTTTTTCTCGGCTATGGTGCGAATCAGATCGAGGGTCAGCTCCTGTTCAAGGCAGATAAATAGCGCCCCGTCTGCCGCACTATGAATCGTCTTGCCGGTCAGCGCGATCTTTTTTATCGGTGTTGTCAGCGGGAAGCCGCTCTTAAGCAGAATTTCGTAAAGGATATCGTCAGATGAACGACCTTCGCGGACATGGTCAACATGCAGGTCAAGTTGTTTTTCCAAGGCCGGCATATTGCCCTGTTCTACCTGCGCGTTCCACGGCTTAAAGTTGGACTCGGAGAGTTTAAATACCTTGAAACCACGATCTTGCTTGCTCTTATCATCCAACGCCAGCTCGCTTTCATCTTCTTTGTTCAACTTTTGGATAACACGCCGAACGCGTTCTTTGGTTATATCAGTGATGGTAGAATAGTCCTCTCGTCCTGTTGGCTCCGGAAGTTGGACCAAAATAAACTTGCGGTTACCGCCATCCTCATTATTTAGAGAAAGGGTTGCATGGGCCGTCGTCCCGGAGCCGGCAAAAAAATCAAGGACGATATCGTTCTTTTCCATTGCCTGTTCCATGCAATATGTGAGGAGACCGGTCGGCTTAGACGTATCAAACACAGACTTTCCGAATAGCCTCTTGACCTCAAGATTTCCAGTCTCATTAGAAAATTCTGAGCCAGTCCAAACTGTCTTTGGCTTAATTCTTTTTGCACCATCGGAATTCTCTGCATAATCGACCTGGAATACATCCCATCTTCCTTCCGGCCCAACCTTCGCCGCGATCAGCTCATCGGAACGCTCCGCAACAGTATCTCGTCCCCACCGCCAACGGCCATCTTCTCCATCCGATAGTCTTGGCAACACTTCAATACAATGCTTATCGTCCTGTTTGAGTGATACAGATTTGCTGGTTGGTTCGACAAATATCGGAAAGAACATTTTAGGTCGGTCAACACGCCTCGCTCCTGCCCCACGTTTTCTCAAGCCTTGAAGGCGATATCGTCTCCCGTCGTTTGCAATTTCCGGGTAGTCCTCCCAATACTCATCAGGTAAGGGGACACCACGCGATTGAAAGTTTTCACCTCCATATGCGAGCAAATAATTGTGGGCGGTTGCCAGATACTTGTCGTCACTACGACCCTTCAGGTTGCTTACTACAGTGATACACCCCAGGCGTCTTTCCTCCCCAAAGATCTCATCAAGAATGCGGAAAATATTATTTAATTCTCCATCGTCAATACTCACAAACAGCACGCCATTTGATGCCAATAAGTTCTTCGCCAAATATAGTCGCGGATACATCATATTCAACCACTTTGAATGAAATCGACCATCAGCCTCGGTATTGGTGTTGAACTTCCGGCCTTCGGCATCAACCTGACCGGTGTATTCGAGATAGGTTTGCAGGCTCTCTGTGTAGTTGTCTGGATAGATAAAATCGTTGCCAGTGTTGTACGGCGGGTCGATGTAGATCATTTTGACCTTGCCGAGATACGATTTCTGCAGGAGCTTCAGCACTTCCAAATTATCGCCCTCAATAATGAGGTTCTCTGTTGTGTCGAAATTGACGGACTCTCCCACTGCTGGTACGAGCGTGGCCATACTCGGAGTCTGGATGGTCTTGAAGCACTCGGCCTTACCAGGCCAATGCATACCGTAGCGTTCCTTACCCACGTCCACGCTCTCGCCCAAGGCAAGCTGCAGGCGTTCAAAATCAATCTTGCCGCTCTCCGTGCGAATCTCAGGAAAGAGGCGCAGAAGTTCCTGTTTTTTTTCTTCGGAGATATCGAGAGATCGAAGGTCGAGTTTTTCCGGTTCGTTCATTCTGTCTCCTTTGGCAAGACCTCTACTTATACACTAAAAAGGGTTCATGAAGGGAACTTCACTCCGGAGTATGCGAAAGCGCCCGCTGGATCATCTGTTGAACGTTTTTGTTCGCACGCAACGGCACAATCTCCAGGTTCGGGTGCTGCGCGGCGAACACGCGAAACACCTCGTCGGCAAAGGCCTGGCCGATGGCTTCGACGTTATCGAAATCGAGGATAACCACTTTGAACCGGTCGGACTATGATACGGTTTAGATCACCTTTAACGTTTTATGACTTTCCTTTTTTCTGTGCTCCCGCACCCGGTCTCACGGTCTTCACCCGGCCATCCTGCCAGAGCACTAAGTGGGTGCCTGACTGCAAAGCTGTCTCTTTCGCCCGTTTCGCTGCCCGTTTCAGGGCACGCAATGCTGCTTTGAAATCCGTATCATGTTGCGATGGCGCCGGATTTTTTTTGGTTTTCTGCGTCATCTGTTTTCTCCTTCATCCAGCAGCCGGGCGGCCTCGCCTGAGTTATCGTAAAATGCCCACTCGTCCACCAGATTCTTGTAGATTGTTTGGAAATTCCTCAGCCCCGCGACAAAACGACGATGTATTACCGGAACAGGGACATCATGGCCGCCCTGTGACACTCGGTTTTTTACCCTGCGGACTGCAAGTTCCACGTTGGGCAATGAGAGAAAGAAGAGCTTGACCACATACCCGGCATCCCGCCATTTCGGGATCAGTTGTGCGTATACCTTCCCGCTGAGGGTTGTCTCAAAAGCAAAGTTCTCTCTTCTGCGAACATGTTCGTGAATCTGGTCCAGCATCAACCTCCCGGACTTGATAGCGGCAACCTCCGGCGCAAAAGGACTTAAACCGGCGGCTATCAGGTCCGCGTTCACAAAATTCGGACAACCTGCCTCATTCGGCAGAAACTCCCGCGCGAACGTGGTCTTTCCAGCTCCGTTCGGTCCGGCTATGATAATGATCTTTTTCATGAAATGAACTCTCCGCTCACCAGCCTAAGCAGCCCAAATACAATTCCGCAGCCGCTCCCTTGTCACTATCACCAAATGCCCCTCACTCCGGGGTGTTCGAAAGCGCCCGCTGGATCATCTGTTGAACGTTTTTGTTCGCCCGCATCGGTACAATCTCCAGGTTCGGGTGCTGCGCGGCGAACACGCGGAACACCTCGTCGGCGAAAGCCTGGCCGATGGCTTCGACGTTATCGAAATCGAGGATCACCATTTTAAAGCGGTCCACCCGCGCCATGAGGCGCTTTGCCTGCGACCGGGACATGAGTTGTTCGTTTCCATATTGCGCCAGTTTTACCGGCACGACGGTTTTTGTGAAGCCATACTCATCGCCGGTCGTGAACTCGTCGAACACCTTTTTCACCGTCCGTGCGGTATTGTTCTTCAGCTTCATGAACACGCCGGTCCCCGTCTGGAATTTCTGATTTTCCAGTATCCAGTCCTCGTCCTGCGCGTGGGTATGGGAAAAGAAGACATTGCCCGAAAGGATGCGGAAGTCATCGAACATCCGTGACGAAAAGAATATCCCTTCGCCGGTGTGCCGCGCCGGATCGGTCGTCAGCTTGCCCTTTGACAGTTCCAGGACCGCATGGCGCTCGTCATCCAGACCCAGCGCATTCTGGATCTTTCTGAAAATACCGACACCGTTATCGAACAGGACCAGCTCAGTGGCCATCGCCGTCTTGGTCAGATTGATGCTGACTTGCTTCCCCTCGGAATGGTCAATCGCATTGTTCATCATCTCGGTAAAGCCATAGTGCCAGATGTCCCGGACATTGTCCGGCAGCTTGCCGAGCTTCGGCTCGATGTCATTTCTCCAGATGCCGTCCTCTGCGGGTTTATTCTCCAGGGAAATGATCGTTTCCCACTGGAGCAGCGGATGAAGAAGGTAGTGGCGGTTTTTCGTGCTGCCGGATACGATCAGCGCACCCTGCTCCACGAGACGCTGCATATGTTTGTTTATGGCTTGCCTGGTTATGTCAAAGGTTTTGACAGCAAGGCGGGCAATATCTCGCGGGTGGTTTTCCACGTTATCGAGAATAAATTGACGTATATCTTCGCCCCGTTTTCTAATTCCAACCATATTTCCCTTTATGTTCAGTCTGTTGAGTGTGTGCAACCTTATGAAAAAGATTGTAAACCTTATCGTTATTATTGTCAACCTTATACTGCTTAACCCTCCTACATCCTCTTGAACATTTTCATTATCTCTTCCATCGAGAACCGAATAACCGTCGGCCTCCCGTGCGGGCAGGTATGCGGCATGCGGCATTGAAAGAGATCATGGAGCAGCGTTTCCATCTCCTGCTGTTCGAGATGGCGGTGTATCTTGATCGCCGGATGGCAGGCCATGACGCTCAGCATGGTGTCCCGCAATTCATTCATTTTTGCGCTTGCGCCATGCACATTCACTTCGTCGAGGATATCGAGCAGCAACCTTTTATAGTCAGCGCCCGTCAGGAGGGCCGGGACCTCCTTGATCACGAACGTGCCATTCCCGAAATCCTCCACTAGAAAACCGCACCTGAACAGCTCCGGCAAATATTCAACAAGCACCGCACTCTGTGCGGGACCAAGTTCCACCTGGTCGGGCACCAGGAGGTTCTGGACCGGGATGTCCCCGGCCCCCAACTGGTCCTGCAGGTTCTCGAACAGCACCCGTTCATGAGCTGCATGCTGGTCGATGATCGCCATCCCCTCCCGCGACTGGGCAATGATGAAGGAATCGTGGATCTGGCAAAGGGGGAAAAGCAGTTCGGAGTGCGGAGTGCGGAGTGCGGAGTTAAAAGAACTTGAACCCGGAGCAGAGTAATCCAGGTATTGATTTTGTCCCGGCGTCTCGGAATTCAACTCCGCATTCCGCACTCCGCATTCCGCACTCCGGTAATATTCTGTAAGCGCCTCCCGCACGCCCGCGGCATGGGTTTCCGAAGGCAACCCGGGGACGCCTCCCCCCTGGGTGCGCAAGGACCCCCTGATTACGTCCCGGACCAGATCATGGAGCTGCGACTGATTGCGGAAGCGGACCTCGGACTTGGCTGGATGGACGTTTACATCCACGAGCGTTGGATCGATCTCAAGAAAGATGAAGGCCACGGGATGACGGTCGCGCATCAGCATATCGCCAAAGGCGCTGTAAAGGGCGTGGGTGAGCGATGGGTTCCTGACCGCACGGCGGTTCACGAAAAATTCCTGGTAGGTCTTGTCCGCGCGGCTCGTGCCGGGGCGGCCAAGGAGGCCGTGGACCTGTACGTTGTCCCTTCCCCCGGAGAACTCGATCACGTTTTCGGCAATCTCTCCGCCGGAAAGCTGGCACACACGTTCCTTGATGCTGGACGAGGGAGGGAGATCCAGCACCGTTTTGTGGTTATGGCTCAGTCTGAAGCGGACCCTTGGATGCGACATGGCCTGACGTGAAACTGCAATCAGGATGTGGGAAAACTCCGTTGCCGGACTTTTCAGAAACTTGAGCCGCGCCGGCGTATTGTAAAAAAGATGGGATATCTCAATCGACGTGCCCTCCGGCGCCGCAGCGTCGGATACCGCCTTGACCGTGCCGCCCTCGATCTCGACCAGTGAACCGGAAGGCGTCCCCTTCAGAGCGGTAAGCAACCTTACCTGAGACACGGAAGCGATGCTCGAGAGCGCCTCGCCCCGGAAGCCCATGGTGCGGATGGATTCCAAGTCTCTCTCGCTCGTTATTTTGCTCGTTGCGTGGCGCAGAAAAGCGTGACGGCAGTCCTCTTTCGACATGCCGCTGCCGTTGTCTGCGATTCGAATAAGCCGCTTGCCGGCCTGCTCAATATCGACGGAGATCTCGGTTGCTCCGGCATCGATCGAGTTTTCGATCAGTTCCTTGACTACGGACGCGGGACGCTCCACAACTTCTCCGGCGGCGATCTTGTCGATTACGTGGTCTGAAAGTATTTTTATTATTGAGGGCATAGAAACTCAGTAGTCAGTAATCAGAATTCAGGAGGCAGGAGACCGGATTTTAAATAAGAATTAACTTCTGACTTCTGACCCCTGTCTTCTGACTTCTGCTTTAATATTTCAATTTCGCCTTTTCCTGGTTGGCGACCACCACGATCAACATCGCATCTGGATGGATATACTTCTTCGCCACCCGCTGGATGTCTTCCCGGGTAACCGAGTTTATCAGCCCGGCATACTTTTGCGGATAGTCAAGACCGAGATTATAGATTTCCACGGAGGTGAGCATGGCTGCGATCTTGGCGGACGTGTCCATTTTGAGCGGGAAACTGCCTGTCAGGTATGCCTTGGCGTCGCTGAGTTCCTTCTCGGAAACAAGCTCGCGTTGTATCCTGCCGATTTCCTTGAGCGTTTCATCAATCACTTCGTTCGCCGACTCGTTCTTGGTCTGAATGGACACGGTGAATGCGCCCGGTTCTTTCCGGGCGGAAAAACCGCTATGGACGTCGTACGCAAGCCCTTTATTGTCCCGGATATTGTCCATGAGGCGGGCTGAGAAACCGCCGCCCCCCAGAATATAGTTCATAATCATCACCGCGTAGTAATCTGGGTTCTCCCTGCTGATTCCGATATGTCCCAGAGCGATGTTCGCCTGCGTAATGTTTTTGTCGATCTTCTGCACGATGGTCTTGCCCTGCAACGGCGGCTGGGCAATTGCCGGAACCGCAGGCTCCTTCTTCGTCCACCCTTTGAAATATTCATTCAAAAGGGACTTGATCTCACCCTCGTTCACGTCGCCCACAACCGCAATGACCGTTGCGTTCGGGCAATACCGCGCAGCATGAAAATCGATGATTTCCTGACGCTTCAGCTTCGCCAGATAGACGGCTTCCTCGTCGTTCGTCCTGCCGTAGGGATGATTGCCAAAGACCATTTTGGCAAAAGCCTCTGCCGCAATAATCCCCGGTTCCTCCTTCTGCCGCTGTATCTCGGCCAAAGTCGCCTTGACCTTGCGATCTATCTCCTTCTGGTCGAAAACCGGATGGAGGAGAACGTCGGAGAGCAGATCAAAACCCGTGCGCAGGTCTTTCTTGAGCACCCGAAAGCTTGCGGACGTGAAGTCGTCTCCGCCCGAAACGGCAAGAGAACCTCCGACAAAATCGATCTCGCTGCTGATCTGAGTAGCTGACCGTTTTGTTGTTCCCTGGGTAAGAAGCGACGCGGTAATCGACGCCAGCCCCGGTTTGTCGCCCGGTTCAACCATGCTCCCCGCCCTGATCGCCATATTCACCGTGACCATGGGGATATCATGCTTTTCCGAGAGCAGCAGGACCATACCGTTGTCGAGCATGATGCGCTTGCCGAGCTGCTCGGCAGCTAAAACCGTTGTCGGCCCGATCTTCAGCGACACGAACAGGATCATCAGTATCAAAACATGGATTTGTGTTTTACTCCGCACTCCGCATTCCGCACTCCGCATTTTGCTTTCCCCGTTCCTCATTTACTTTTTCAAAGGAATTAAAATCCCCACCGTCCTGTTTTCCTCGGTAAAATATTCCCTGGCCACCCGCATCACGTCCTCTTTGCTCACCGCACGGATGTTGTCCACATACTTCTCAAGCAGTTTCCAGCTCGCCACGCTTTCGAACTGTCCCAGGAGCATGGCCTGATAAAAGATCGAGTCCTGTCCCATGATGAACCCCGCTTCGATCTGGTTCTTTGCCTTCTGGAGCTCTTCATCGGACGCTGGTTCGTTTTTCAACCTGTCGATCTCAAGATATAACGCCTTCTCGACTTCCTCGACGGTCTTGCCCGGCATCACGCCTGCATAGACATAGAACAGGTTCGGGTCCGCGGAGACATTGTCGTAATCGCCCCCCGCGTAGAGCGCAAGCTGTTTCTCATACACCAGCGACTTGTAGAGCCGCGAACTCTTTCCCGAGGAAAGAACTCCCTGCAGAACTTCGATCGCATAGGAGTCGGCGTGCTGCAGGGTCGGAACATTGTATCCGGCAAAAACTGCGGGCAGCTCCGCCAGTTTTTTTACGATGACCCTTCGCTCCCCGGGATGCTTCGGCTCAACAGCGGTGCCCCTGGGCACTTCCGGTCCGCGCGGAATCGAACCGAAATATTTCTCGATCTGGAGAAGAAGCGTTTTCGGATTAAAGTCGCCGGCAACGACAATGGTCGCATTGTTTGGAGAATAATAGGTACGGTAATGGCTGAAGAGATCGTCGCGCGTGAAGCTGCCGATGTCCGACATCCAGCCGATTACCGGCCATTGGTAGGGATGGGCGCTGAACGCCACCGACATCATCTGCTCCACCATCGTGTTGACCGGGTCGTCCTCGTACCGCATGCGGCGCTCTTCCTTCACCACGTCGCGCTCGGACAGGAACTCTTTGGGGTCCAGCAGCAGGTTCTGCATGCGGTCCGATTCCAGCTCGAGCGAGGTCATGATACGGTCTGCCGCGAAATTTTCAAAGTAGGCGGTGTAATCATGGGACGTGAACGCGTTATCGTTCCCGCCGTTTCGCTGGACGATCTGGGAAAACGTCTTGGGACCGTGTTTCTTCGTGCCTTTGAACATCATGTGTTCGAGCATATGCGATAAGCCGGTTTTGCCGAGGCGTTCGTTGCGCGAACCGACCTTGTACCAGATCTGAAACGTCACCACCGGCGCCTTATGCTCTTCCTTCAGCAGGACCTTGAGCCCGTTCGGCAGGACTTTTTCGGTAACCTTCAGGTCCTGGGCAAAACTCACGGTCGCAGCGAAATACACCATCAGTAAAACGGCAAATACTCTTAAAGGATATTTAATCATACTGACCTCAATTCTCTATTCCGCATTCCTCACTCCGCCTGCGCCCAGCGCTTACGAGTGCCTGGCGCGAGTGCAGGGTGAACTCCCAGCTCCGAACTGACTCATACACCCGTGTGTCCGAAACCGCCGGCTCCGCGTGCGGTCTCATCCAGCGTGTCCACCTTGACAAATGCCGCTTTCTCGATCCTTGCGAAAACCAGCTGCGCAATACGCTCGCCGCGTTTGATCGCAAAGGGTTTATCACTGAAATTGAACAGGATGATGCCGATCTCTCCGCGATAGTCGGCATCGATGGTCCCCGGACCGTTCAGCATGCCGATCCCGTGCTTGAGGGCAAGCCCGCTCCGGGGCCGCACCTGCCCTTCATATCCCACGGGGATGGCAACGGCAATGCCCGTGGGGATGAGTGTCCATCTTCCCGCATCAAGAACGATCTCGCTCTCCACAGCCGCATAGAGATCGACTCCCGCTGCGTGAGCGGTCTGATAGTGCGGGAGGGGAAGGGTCTCGCTGTTTTTGAGCTGGGTTATCTGAACGATGAGTTGATCAGGCATTTTTTTCGTTTACCACGAGGAGAGCTTGGACTATTATATGGTTGGAATGCATTCACGATATTTCCACAAATTCCTCGACCGGCACTTTAAGCTCACTCTTTGCCGTTTTGCCGGATTGATAGATAGCGAAATAATCCTTCTCAATCTTTTTCAAGACATCCGCCTTATAGTACCGTTCTCCGCAATAGGCGCATTCTTCACAAGGCACACTATTCACAATAAGAAAACGGTCATTGAGTTTGTAGACGTACTGAACTTGTTTTTCGGTGAAGTTTTTATTGCCGCAAAAGCTACATTGTTTCATTATGTGCCCCTTTCATAGACCGACTTGAATTTCGGCGGGCGGGGAATATACACAGTGATAATCACCAGCCAAATGGATCTCATCCCGCATACAACATGAACCGGCTTTCCCGCACTTGTAAATCCGGCAACAAGACAGCTCTCTCCTCGTCCGCTATCGGCATACTGCTCTATGATTCTTCCCGCAAGCAGGCATTCTTCCACTTCAGCCACGGTCAGGTTGTCATTTTGCCGTTCCTGATCGCCATGACTTGAAAAATAATATGAGCCGCTTGCGACAAGAGCTCTGACTCGTTCGATTTCAATCAATATAACATCCTCTTAAGCAATTATGCAAGCAGGTAATCTCGCATTTAGCACACTGTACTTCTAAATTCGTT
>Ga0315281_10001323_pt1 | contig 36361 bp, 28 predicted proteins | sample YL17G07_0_MG_FD_204540 | JGI IMG/M metagenome (GOLD analysis project Ga0315281, IMG submission 204540) | Sediment microbial communities from Yellowstone Lake, YNP, Wyoming, USA - YL17G07_0 | ecosystem: Environmental > Aquatic > Freshwater > Lake > Sediment | place: USA: Wyoming | collected...
GGGTCGTCTGCAAGCTTATCGCAGCGCGCAAGTTCGTGCGCGGGTTGAGGGTATTGTTGAAAAGCGAAATTTCATCGAGGGTAGCGATATCGTGGCCGGTACCTCGCTGTACCAAATCGCGTTGCGCAATTATCAGACCGCCTATGATTCTGCAAAAGCAGACGTGGAAGTAGCCAACCAGACACTGGCGCGCTATAAAAAACTGAAGGAAGCCAACGTCGTCAGCCAGCAGGACTATGACCTGACCGAAGCCAAGTACAAGCTGGCGGAAGCCAAGCTTTCGAAGGCGCTGGAAGATCTGGAAAATACCCGCGTACCGGCACCGATTTCGGGCCGTATAGGCCGCTCTCAAGTTAGCGAGGGAGCGTTGGTTGGTCGCGGCGAATCTACGCTACTCGCAACCATCGAACAGATCGATCCAATGTACGTGAATTTCACGCAATCTGAATCGGAAATCTCGATGCTGCAGCGCGCGGTGAAATCCGGCAAATTGCATAAAGCCAATTTGGGCAGGGTAGATCTGATACTGGAAGATGGCAGTCTGTATGCGCATCCGGGCAAATTCCTGTTTTCAGATATGGCGGTAGATCCCGGTACCGGCAGTGTTTCGCTGCGCGCAGAATTTCCCAATCCAAGACATGAGTTGCTGCCCGGTACCTTTGTGCGTATCCGCATTCCGCAGGCGGTTGCAGATAACGCAATTCGCGTTCCGCAACGCGCAGTGCAAATCAATCCGCAAGGCCAGTTTGTGTTGCTGGTCGACGCGGAGGGCAAGGTAACGCCGCGTCCGATAAAAACCGGCAGCATGGCGGGTGGAGATTTCATCATTGCTGAAGGCTTGCAGGGTGGTGAGCAGGTGATTGTGAATGGTGTGCAGAAAGCGCGTCCGGGCAGTGTGGTGAAGCCTGTGCCGTGGAACCCCAATGCGCCCATACTTAGCTCACCAGCTCTGCCACCACCATCTGCTGTCGCAGCGTCTGCGCCAGCAGCAAAGTAGGAGAGCGCCGTGTTAGCTAATTTCTTTATCGATAGGCCCATTTTTGCGTGGGTCATTGCGATTGTCATTCTGTTGAGTGGTGCGCTTTCATTACGCAGCCTGCCGGTTACTTCCTATCCTGCGGTAGCGCCGCCAGCGCTGGCCATCAATATCAGCTATCCCGGCGCCTCTGCGCAGCTGGTGGAAGAAACCGCCATCGCGCTGATCGAGCAAGAGCTGAATGGTGTAGAACATTTGTTGTATATGGATTCTGCGTCAGAACTTGGGCGCGGCAGCATTACGCTGACGTTTGAAGCGGGCACCAGTCTGGACGTTGCGTCGGTCGAAACGCAAAACAGAATAAAGCGTACTGAGGCGCGCTTGCCAGAAGATGTGCGGCGTCTGGGCATCACGGTAGCTAAATCGGCACGAAATTACCTGATGTTTGTCAGCTTGATTTCGCCGGATAAAAGTCGTGACAACGTAGCCCTCGGCAGCTATGCCGCGGCCAACGTGCTGGAGAGCATACGCCGCACGCCCGGCGTGGGCGAGGCCATATTGTTTGGTACCGAATATTCGATGCGTATCTGGTTAAAGCCGGAGCGCTTGCAAGCCTTCAATCTTTCTCCCGGTGATGTGTCTCGCGCGATTCGTTCGCAAAACACCCAGCTTGCCACCGGTGAATTGGGCCAGCTTCCCGGCGTTGAAGGCCAGCAATTAAATGCGATCGTTGTGTTTAAAGGCAGGCTCAGCACTAAAGAAGAATTCAGCAATGTCATCGTGCGAACCAATGCGGATGGCAGCAGTGTGCGTGTTAAAGATGTGGCGCGTGTCGAGCTGGCTGCGCAGGATTACGACGTGGCAGCACGTCTTGATGGCCAGCCGGCTTCGGCCATTGCGATACGGCTTGCGCCGGGCTCGAATGCGCTGGATGTTGCAAAGAATGTCAAAACCAAGATGGCCGAGCTGGCCAAAAATTTCCCCAAGGGCATCGATTGGGTGGTGCCTTACGACACCTCAAAGTTTGTCGAGATCTCGATCAAGGAAGTGGTGATCACACTGGCCGAAGCGATGATATTGGTATTTTTGGTGATGTATCTGTTTCTGGAAAACTGGCGTGCAACGGTTATACCGGCAGTGGTGGTACCGGTTGCGCTGATTGGCACAGCGGTGGGGCTGTATGCAATAGGCTATTCGATCAATACATTGACCTTGTTTGCGATGGTGCTCGCAATCGGTATCGTAGTGGATGATGCGATTGTGGTGGTGGAAAACGTCGAGCGCATCATGCGTGAGGAAGACCTGGCCCCGCGCGATGCCACACGCAAGGCGATGGGGCAGATCATCAATGCGGTGATTGCAATCACGCTGGTGTTGATTGCGGTGTTTGTGCCGATGGCTTTTTTCAGCGGTTCGGTGGGGGCGATTTATCGCCAGTTTGCAATCACGCTGGTGCTGACCATCGCGTTCTCCATGTTGATGGCACTGACCTTGACACCGGCTTTGTGTGCGACCATGTTGCGCCATACACCGGGGCGAGATGACTTGCCGAATAAGGGATTCTTTGGCTGGTTTAATAAATTTTTTGCGCGTACTACACAGAATTATCAATTTGGGGTAGCGCATGTGCTGCAGAAAACCGGGCGTTATTTGGCGCTGTATGCGTCAATTGTCATCGCGGTGGGCGTGCTGATCTGGAACCTGCCCACCAGTTTTTTGCCGGAAGAAGACCAGGGTTACTTCATCAGCGTGATCCAGTTACCGCCGGGCGCAACACGCGGCCGCACACTGGAAGTGCTGTCGCAAGTTGAGCAGTTTTATTTGAAACAAAAAGAAGTTGAGCATGTGATCGGTGTGGCCGGCTTCTCCTTCTTCGGCCGCGGGCAGAATGCAGCGATTGCCTTTGTGCGACTTAAAGACTGGGATGAACGTCCCAATAAGGAAAACTCGGCGACCTCGGTGGTGCAGCGCGCCAATATGACCTTTTTCCGTATCAAGCAGGCGATGATCTTTGCGATCAACGTGCCGCCGATTCCCGAGTTGGCCGCAATCGGCGGTTTCGATTTCCGTTTGGAAGATCGCACTGGGCAAGGACGTGAAAAGCTGCTGGAAGCGCGCAACATTGTGCTGGGTATGGCCGCGCAAAATCCTGCCCTCGCAGGCGTCCGGCCTGAAGGTCAGGAAGCTGGCCCACAATTGCAAATGGAAATTGACCGCCTGAAAGCACGCGCCCTCGGCATAGATTTGAACGATCTGAATGAAACGCTGCAATCCGCCCTGGGTGTTGCGTACATCAATGACTTTGTGCGTGAGGGGCGCATCTTGAGAGTGCAAATGCAGGCAGAGGCAAGCGCATTATCTACACCCGAGCAAATCCTGCGTTTGCCCGTGCGTAATTTACAAGGCGGGATGGTAACGCTGGCAGATATCGCAACCCCAAAATGGGTAGCCGGTACGCCCAAACTGGATCGTTACAACGGCCTGCCATCGATGAAAATATCCGGCAATCCTGCCCCCGGCCGCAGCACCGGCGAGGCGATGGCAGCGATGGAACAGGTCGCCGCAAAGCTGCCGCCCGGCTTCGGTTTTGAATGGTCTGGCACCTCTTATGAGGAGCGCATCTCCGGCCGCCAGGCGGGGTTCCAGTTTGGGCAGTCGGTGATTGCGGTATTCCTGTGTCTGGCGGCTTTATACGAGAGCTGGTCGATACCGTTTGCGGTGTTGCTGGTGGTGCCAATTGGAATTTTGGGTGCGTTGCTTGCAGTGTGGATGCGCGGTTTGCCGAATGATGTGTACTTCAAAGTGGGTCTGATTGTGATCATTGGCTTGTCTTCGAAAAACGCGATTCTGATTATTGAATTTGCGCGCGAACTGCAAGACCAGGGACTCAGTCTGATTGAATCAACATTGGAAGCCTGCCGCCGCAGATTTCGCCCTATCCTGATGACCTCGATTGCGTTTACGCTGGGCGTATTACCGTTGGCCATTTCAACGGGTGCAGGTGCAAACGGCCGTCGTGCGATCGGCACCGGTGTGATGGGCGGCATGATCGCTGCCACCGTGATTGCGGTGTTTTTAATCCCGGTTTTCTTTGTTGTGGTACGGCGTATTTTCCCCGGCCATGCACGCCATCATGGGGTGGATTAATCCTGAGGCAGAGTTATAGTTGTGGCTTGAATTGTCTTTTGGGAGCGCCGACGTCCTCGTCGGCTAGTTATGAATACTTGCCGACGAGGACGTCGGCGCTCCCACCAAACTACAGCACTGAGTCAAACGATGGGGAAGTCATAAATTATAATCGTGCTGTAAGCGGATTAAACAATTTACGAATTAACAAATATTGATAATGATGGAACTGAAACTGACCCGACCCGACGACTGGCATTTGCATTTGCGTGATGAGGCGCTGATGCGCTCGGTGCTGCCCGATACTGCACGGCAGTTTGCCCGCGCCATCATCATGCCCAACCTGCGCCCGCCAGTAACAACTACCGCACAGGCGCAGTCCTATCGCGAACGCATCATTGCGGCCATACCGGCAGGTATGAAGTTTGAACCGCTGATGACGTTGTATCTCACCGATAACACCAGTGCGGAAGAAATCCGCCGCGCAAAACAGAGCGGCTTTGTGCATGCGGTGAAATACTATCCGGCGGGTGCAACGACCAACTCGGATGCGGGTGTGACCAATATGAAAAAGGCCTATCCGGCGCTGGAAGAAATGCAGCGTTGCGGCATGCCATTACTGGTGCACGGCGAAGTGACCGATCCGGCAGTGGACGTGTTCGACCGCGAAGCCGTTTTTATCGAGCGCGTGTTGCAACCCTTGCTGCGCGATCTGCCCAAGTTGCGCGTGGTATTCGAGCACATCACGACCGCCGATGCTGTGCAATTTGTAAAGCATTCGCCCGAAAACATCGCCGCTACAATCACCGTGCATCACCTATTGTATAACCGCAATGCGATGTTCGTCGGCGGCATGCGTCCGCATTATTATTGTCTGCCAGTACTCAAGCGCGAGACACACCGAAAAATATTGATAGAAGCAGCCATTAGCGGCAGCCCTAAATTTTTCCTCGGCACCGATAGCGCACCGCACGCACAGCACACCAAGGAAAATGCCTGCGGTTGTGCCGGAATTTACACCGCACACAATGCGATTGAGCTATATGCAGAAGCCTTTGAACAAGCGGGTGTACTGGATAAGCTCGAAGGTTTCGCCAGTTTTTTTGGTGCAGATTTTTATGGGCTACCGCGCAATACCGCAACTATCACCCTGCGCCGTGAAGAGATGCAGGTACCTGCCACGTTAGCGTTTGGCGAACACCGCCTGGTGCCGCTGCGTGCAGGGGAAACAGTGAAGTGGAAACTGTCTGATTAATTTCCTCGTAGCAACATTTGTAGGAGCGCAGCTAGCTGCGCGATTATTGTGACATTCAATCGCCCGGTAAACCAGGCTCCTACGCCGTATTAATAAGGTTTCAGGTCATGCAAGATAAATTTTTGTTGAGATTGTTTTGGATTACGTTGGCCGGTGCGCTGCTGATTCTGCTTTCAAGATACTTGCCCGTGCTGGAAAGTTATTTTTCACCATCAGATGCGCCGCAACGTCTGGTTACTGCACGTGGCGATTTGGCAGCCGATGAAAAATCCACTATCGAACTATTTGAAAAATCCAAAGATACGGTGGTGTTCATCAGTACGAAACAGCAGGTGATGGATTTTTGGACGCGCAATGTATTTTCGGTGCCGCGCGGGACGGGGTCAGGTTTTATAGGGTGATGTGATCGTTGCGACTGCAGGAAAAGCCGTAGACTCGGTGGGAAAATTACAATCCAGGCTGGACGATTTCAAAATTGGCGACACGGTAAGACTGACAATATTACGTGATGGCAAAAAGATTGATGTTGATGTTGTACTACAGCCAGGGACATAAACAAGATCGTAACGTACTAGATAATTGGATTAATTGTGTATAAATGCGAAGGGGTGCATAATTACATATGATTGAAATAAAAACTAAAAAAGCAGTTCAAGGAAAAACTGATGATAGCTGAAATTGTAAAATTCATATCAAATGCTATTAAAATCATTGCAATGGGATTTTTTATATATTCCGCATATCAGGGAACATTTAGCGCGACAGGAAATTCAACAACGGTATTTATCGGGGTTGCTGTATTGACAGTTGTAATCGTAATTACGCATATTATTGACGAGATACGTCGATAGATAACACATTAGAAAAACATATATTGGGATGGCAGCATGAATGTTGAGGTAATCGTAAATCTGGTTTCACAATTATTAAAATTGGGTGGAATCATATTTTTCATGTATGCGGCTTATGAAGGTACTTTTGGCGGGCAAGGCTCCACTAGTGTATTTGTAGGAACCGGTGTTTTAACGCTGGTGCTGGTTGGATCGGTCTTTGTCGATAAACTGGGTCGTTTATAAAGCTTCGAAAGGGAGATGATTCCAATCTGATCCCCTTAAGTTTTGAGCATATAGTTTAGTTACATAATTCTCGTCTTATTGCCGTTCGGCCTATTGTCGCAATCAAATTCCGTCTTTGTTAATGAATCCCGCTGATACCTATAATCCACCCCAACATAATGGTCTGGAAATTATATTTTTAGATCAATACCTAATTGTGGTGAGCAAGCCTTCGGGTCTGCTTTCGGTACCGGGGCGCGGTGAAGATAAGGCTGACAGTATGTCAACCAGAGTACAGGCAGAGTATCCAGATGCATTGGTTGCACATCGCCTAGATCGCGATACCTCAGGACTGCTAGTCTTCCCCAGAGGCTCGGCTACACACCGTCGCCTATCATTGATGTTTGAAAAACGCGAAATGGATAAAAGTTATGTCGCAGTGGTAATCGGCAAACTTGAGCATGAGCAGGGCGAAGTGAATATGCCGTTAATGGTAGACTGGCCTAACCGCCCCAGACACATTGTAGATGCGGCTAATGGCAAACCCGCACAGACGCGTTACAAAGTCATCAGTTTTGATGCTGCAAGCAACACCAGTCGTGTAGCGTTGGAGCCTATAACCGGTCGTACCCATCAATTGCGCGTACATATGCAGGCCCTTGGACACCCGATAGTGGGCGACACCCTGTATGGCGGCAATGCCGCTGGACAGCTGCCGCGCCTGCTTCTGCATGCCCATACACTGGATTTCACGCACCCTGTCACTGACAAGACGCTTAAGCTGATATCCCCTTTACCCTTCTAATTGCTTAAAAATGTGGCGCTAAGTGGTAGAATGCGCGCCTAATTTTTGTAAGGCATCAAATGTTATCCACAATCAATATCACCATGCAGTTCGGCGCCAAGCCGCTTTTTGAGAATGTTTCCGTGCGTTTTGGCGAGGGCAACCGTTATGGCCTGATCGGTGCGAACGGCTGCGGCAAATCCACCTTCATGAAAATCCTCGGTGGCGATCTGGAGCAAAGCTCCGGTCAGGTAGCGCTGGATAAAGGCGAACGTCTGGGTAAGCTGCGCCAGGATCAGTTTGCATTCGAGGATGTGCGCGTGCTGGATGTGGTGATGATGGGCCACGCCGACATGTGGGCGGTAATGTCGGAACGCGATGCGATTTATGCCAATCCAGATGCCAGCGAAGAAGACTACATGCACGCCGCTAATCTGGAGGCCGCCTTTGCCGAGTTTGACGGCTACACCGCCGAGGCCCGTGCGGGTGAGTTATTGAATGGTGTGGGCATCCCGCAGGAGTTGCATAACGGCCCGATGCGCGCGGTCGCACCGGGTTTCAAATTGCGCGTGTTGCTGGCCCAAGCCTTGTTCGCCGACCCGGAAATTCTGCTGCTTGACGAGCCCACCAACAACCTCGACATCAATACCATCCGCTGGCTGGAAGACATCCTCAATGCGCGCACCAGCACCATGGTGATCATCTCGCACGATAGGCACTTTCTCAACAGTGTGTGCACGCATATGTCGGATCTGGACTATGGCAAGATCACCACTTATCCCGGCACCTATGACGATTACATGCTGGCGTCTACACAGGCCCGCGAGCAGCAATCGTCAGACAATGTGAAAGCCAAAGAGAAAGTGGCCGAACTCAAAGCCTTCGTTGCACGCTTCTCCGCCAATGCGTCCAAAGCCAAGCAGGCTACATCACGCGCGCGCCAGATCGACAAGATCAAGATTGAAGACATCAAACCCTCCAGCCGCCAGTATCCATATATGAAATTTGAATACGACGAGCGCGAGAAGCTGCATCGCGTTGCGGTGGAAGTGGAGAAATTGAGCAAGGGTTTTGACAAACCGCTCTTTTCAAATTTTAATTTCCGTGTCGACGCGGGTGAACGCATCGCCATCATCGGCCCCAACGGCATAGGTAAAACCACCCTGATCCGCATTCTGGCGGGCGACCTGGAACCCGATTTCGGCAGCGTCAAATGGACAGACAAAGCCAATATTGGTTATTACGCACAAGACCATTCGCATGAATTTTTAAAGGACGAAGTGCTCACCGAATGGATGACGATGTGGCGCCGTCCGGGCGATGACGATCAGGCGGTGCGCAGCATGCTGGGACGCTTGCTGTTCTCCGGCGACGACGTTAAAAAAACCGTCAAGGTTCTGTCCGGCGGAGAAAAAGGCCGCATGATTTTCGGTAAACTGATGATGCAGAAACATAACGTGCTGCTGATGGACGAGCCGACCAACCACCTCGATATGGAATCGATCGAGTCATTAAACTCCGCTTTGCTGGAATTTAAAGGCACCATATTATTTGTCAGTCATGATCGCGAGTTTGTTTCGTCGCTGGCGACGCGCATTATTGAAATCAGTCCTAAAGGAATTGCTGATTATCACGGGACGTATGAAGAGTATTTGCGTGATCAGGTAGCCGATTAACATATATCTGTTTTCAATAAAAACACAAAAATATTTTTTTGTAGGTTGGCGTTGAGCGTAGCGAAGCCCAACAATATACAGACATAATATTGCATCGAAAAAAGCCATTTGAGCTTGTTGGGCTTCGTGCCTCAGCATCAACCTGCAAATTTTTTTTGAATCAGAATTAGGAGCAATCCTTGCAAAAAGCAGGTGCAATCGGCGTATTCGATTCTGGAGTAGGTGGCCTGTCGGTATTGCGCCACATTCGCGAAGTGTTGCCCAACGAACGCCTGATCTATGTGGCCGACTCAGGCCATGTGCCTTACGGCGACAAATCCAGAGAATATATTGAAGCGCGTTCGTTGAACATTTCACGTTTCCTGCGGCAGCAGGGGGCGGATGCCATCGTCATTGCCTGCAACACCGCCTCTGCTGCCGCTGCCGCAAGCCTTCGCAGCCAATTCGATATGCCCATCATCGCGATGGAACCTGCAGTTAAACCCGCCGTTGCGGCCAGCCGCAATGGCATTGTCGGCGTGCTTGCCACCAGCGGGACACTGGCCAGCGCACGTTTCGCCGCACTGTTGGAACGTTATGCCGGAGAAGGGGAGGTCATCACGCAGGGCTGCCCCGGTCTGGTGGAACAAGTTGAAAAGGGAGATTTGAATAGCCCGGTGACGCGCGAATTAATTGAACGCTACACCAAACCCCTGTTGGCGCGTGGTGCAGACACCTTGATACTCGGGTGCACACACTATCCGTTTTTGACAGCAATTATTGCCGAAGTAGTGGGCAGTAATATTGCCCTGATTGATACCGGTGCAGCAGTAGCGCGACAACTGCAGCAACGCATACAGACAGAATTGCGTCCGCGCTTGCCGGGAGTTGCATCGTCAGAGTTTTTCACCAGCGGCGGGGCAATTCACGCTACACGTATCATGTCGATACTTTGGGGAGAGGGTGTTGAAGCGCAGCAACTGCCGCCGGAGTTTTTATAATTGAATTTTGCTAGACGTCACAATCGTTAACGCTTGTTAATACAGTTTGTCTATTCCTGCTAAAGTAAGCACACCCATCACCGCAAAAATAGCGGCAGCAATCATATGCACCAGCTTCATGGGAATTTTTTCCGCGAACTTGTTTCCCAGAAAAACAGCCGGGATATCGGCAATCAGCATGCCCATTGTCGTGCCTGCTATCACCATGACAGGCGCAGCGTAATGAGCAGCCAGCGCAATTGTGGCAAGCTGAGTCTTGTCTCCCATTTCTGCGAGAAAAAAAGTGATGAAGGTCGCGCCAAACACACCAAGCCTGCTTGCGATCTGCGTTTCTTCATCCTCAATTTTGTCTGGTATCAGCGTCCAGATCGCCATGCCGATAAAGGACAAGCACAGTACCCAGCGCAAAACATCCGCGTTGATAACAGTGGTGATCCAGGTTCCAAGCGCACCTGCTAAACCGTGGTTGAACAGGGTGGCGATCAAAATGCCCAAGATTATTGGCAATGGGCGTTTGAAGCGTGCTGCAAGAATAAAAGCCAGTAGCTGCGTTTTGTCTCCCATTTCTGCGAGAGCGACTACACCGGTTGAAACTAAAATTGGTTCCATTTATGAGTTAAAGTTTTAATGAAGGAAATGACAGGAATGATAGTTCATTCAGGTAAGAATCACAGCGAGGATAGTTTATTGAACAAGAACCGCTGAATGTAGTACCCCAATAACCTTGTCACCGTCCAATACAGGAACGGCTATCTGAACCGCCATTCTGTGCGTTGTAGGGTCAGGTTTGATTTCGTTTGCAGACCATGTACCTTTTAATCCATTTTGAAATGGGGCTCGACTCGCATTATTATACATTAGCGGTTTCCCATTAAGATAAGAAGAGGCAACCAGATTCGCATTCAAATCACGCAGAATGAGTTTATCGATTGCCGGGTCTTCTTCCCATTGCGTAATTTTTTTACCCTCAGTACTCAAATTGAGCCATAAAATAAGTGGATCACTGTCACTTAATACATCCCATTTCACATTATTCATACCTGTGATGCCACCCCTGTCGTTTGAATCCTTGACAGCCTCAATAACTGATGGATCGCTCGCCCACACAACAAGCTTCTTCTTGTATGTTTCAACTTTTATTTGTACTTCGGGCGGCATTGAATCTGCCTGAACAGGGTTCACACCAAGAATAGCAGTAACGAACATCGTGATTAAATAAACTTTTGTAACTTCAGTTAGCTTGATTGACGACTTCATTAACACATCCATAAAAAAATATAATGTTAGAGGCGGCTCAAATAATTAAAGCTGAGATATATGGAAATATTCAAAAAATGATTTTTGAGGATTGAACCAGATTAGTCTTAAACAAACTATTGAGATATAAGCCAGTTGCTAGCGCTGGTTTATATTTTATATCATAATATAATATTTTTTTTAGTGGTACCAGGCATATTACGATATACGCGTTCGCAGCCACTATTAAAGAAACGGGTGCGTTTCGGTAGCTGTAACGGGTGTTGAGTGAAATTAAAAGCAGGCGGCTGATGTCGCCATGGAATTGTTTACTCGCTTGACAGAGGTTGGCTAATGGGTGACCCCATTTAACCTTTTTGAAGTTACAGCGATTGCCTTAGTTTTTTATCCAGAACATTGGAATCTTCCGGTTTGATCTTGTTGGATTTAATCGCCGCCTCGACCGTAGCACGTATCATCAGGTCTTTCCTTTCCGGTGGAGTCGTTTTCCCGTTTGAATCGATATAAGGTTTAAGTAGACTCATAATCAATTTTGCATCCAGCAGGAATTTTGCGGATTGCGGGACCGGGTTTTTGTACATCTGCACTATGGCTTTTGAAGAATATGTTGTGATTGTATAAGTTGTATATGCAACCGGCTTGACCCCGCCTTCACTCGCGAATTCCAATGTACTTGGAATCATGGTGAACTGGTAAGCGTTTTCATTTTCATTCCCAAGAGCATGATTCGCTGAAGGTAATATTTCAAAAAAATCGTATCCATTTTGGCTGGTTAATTCTGCGCAACGGTACAACCAGAAATTCCAAACTAGCTGCTCTGTAGTATGACCATTTCCGAAGAATGAAACGATATATCTTCCTTCATCCAGCTTTCTTTCTTTATAACCCCCCGTCATGCCTTGTGGGCCATATCCTGTTGCACATCCCGTCAGCATCAAAACGATAATAAGCAACAATAGTGTTCTCAAATTACTTGCCATAATGCCTCCAGTTAATTGAATGAATATCTATAATATTTTTCGCTAAGGTGTCACGTTACTATGGTGTCAGGTTATTACAAATAATATCAAAAGAGACGGGGTTAACTAATATGCAAGCCGCAAAACAGGTATTTTTATTTGCTATGTATCAAGCTCAGCTGCTTCGCAATAATGTCGTGATTCAGCCATAACACTGGTGCAGCGGGCTTTGATGCCTCATGGAACATCAGCGGGCCGGTGCCTTCAAGTACAAGTGCACTCAGCAAGTCGGTGATCAGCGCCTTGCGGTCGATATGCATTTGCGTGATGTCGTCCGAGGTGCCTATCATCAGGTCGGCGAGCTCGGCGCTGTTGTCCATCGGCCACGCTTCAAAGTTGCGGAACTTTTTCATGGTTTCGCTCTTGTTGTAGTCCTCAATTTTCTGCAGCAGACCTTCCAGCGATGAACCTTCCTGTAATAAAGCCTTGCAGGCGTCGCATTGTGCCTGCGCCCATGCGCCGCCGCCTTCTTTTTTCAGCGCCTTGAGCAGCGGGAACAGCGAAAGCTCAACACCGACGAAGATGTCGGAGGAGTTGGTGCGGATTTCCGGGCAGTTGAACACGGTGGCTTTGATGCCTTGCGTCCAGGCCTTTTCGGCAACCTGTTCAAGGCGCATTTTTGCTTTGCCCTGGGTGTAGTTGGTGTAAGTCTGCCACTGGTATTTGCCGTCGATGAGGATCTCGGTGCCGTGGTAGCCATAGGCGGTGTAGCGAACCTGACCGCCGGTTTTTTCCATGCGTGCGCGGATTGCAGCACTACCGTCAATGAGGTGCTGGAAGGTATTCGCAGTCACTTCGTCGAAGTTCATCAGTATCAGTTTGCCGAGGTCGCTGTCGACTAGCGCACGCGAGGACAGGAAGCGCTCGCCGCGGCCTTTGTAGATGCGGTTGGCGATGGCGAGGAAGACCTTAACTTTGGGAATGCCGCCGGCCATGGTGTGGGCGAAAAAGATGTTGCTGCCATCCTTGATCATACTATCCAGCTCTGTCATCACTTTTGCGACGGAATCTTTGAAGCGCTTAACGCCGACTTCACGACACTTTTCGATGTGCTTGAAATCCAGTTTGTCGTCCTGCCAACTTTTCAGTGTCATGCCGCCCAGCATATCGGTAGGTGTGGGCGTTCCTGCAGGTGCATCGAGGTCGAATCCAGCCATCAGCGGCACGTTGAAAATTTTGCCGCCCAAGTTGGCCTCGGCTGTTGCAAGCTCTTCAGCATTAAGCGGGCGCAGTGCGTTATTTTCATCGCGACGACCAACGGTGATGCCGACGATGGTCATGCCCGCTTTGCGCGCTTCGTCCACCAGACCATTAGCATAACCCCGTCCGAATAGTTCGCCAAAGAGTACGAAAGTGTCGCCCTTGCGGAATATATTGCTCTGCGGAATGTCTCTCAACGGGGTGAGTGCGGTCATAACAAATGCTCCAAATCTAAAAGATTAACTAAATAATTCTGATCAATAGCGCATTATATCTCGGACGCATAAGGAAATACTGATTTAATCAATCCTGACTGTGGCGGAAATTGCTCTGATTCAGTCCCAGTATCGCGCGTGTTCTGCGGCGCTCGGTATGCAGCAGTTCCAGATTTTCATCCAATGATTCGCCATAGGAAGGAATCATTTCCTTTAGCTTGTGCTTCCATTCGGCGGATTTTGCCTGCTTTTTAAAGCAACGTTCGATTACTTCTATCATCGCTTGCACTGCGATGGAGGCTCCCGGCGAGGCGCCCAACAGCGCGGCAAGCGTGCCATCTCTGGAGGTGATTGTTTCAGTGCCAAACTCCAGTTTTCCGCCTTTGGTATCGCAACGTTTGATAATTTGTACACGATGTCCGGCAGATTCGAGCGACCATTCATTTTCCTTGGCATCGGTATAGAAGTTAGCCAGCGCGGCCACGCGCTCTTTGTGCGATTGTAGTGCACCTTTAACCAGATAGCGGGTGAGATCCATATTGTCAAATGCAACTGCCATCATGGGTTTCAAGTTACCCGGTTTGACCGAGCTGAACAGATCGAAGATGGAACCTTCTTTTAAAAAGCGGGTGGTGAAGCCTGCATAGGGGCCAAATAACAGCGCAGGCTGCCCGTCGATAATTCGCGCATCCAGATGCGGCACAGACATGGGGGGTGCCCCGCTAGGCGCGCGGCCATATACCTTGGTGTGATGCGTCTTTACAACCTCGGGATTTTTGCAGATCAACCACTGTCCGCTGACGGGAAAGCCGCCGTAGCCTTTGCTTTCGGGCAATCCTGATTTTTGCAACAGAGGCAAGGCGCCGCCGCCTGCACCGAGGAAAACAAAGCCTGCTTCCCATGAGTGAGTAGCTTCCGTGTGCTTGTCCTTGATGCTGACTTTCCAGTGGCCGTTCGCTTGCTGTTTGAGATTTTCAATCGAATGGCCTAACAACAATTCGAAACTGGGATGTTTTTTCAGCGACTTGATCATGTGCCTGGTCAAGGAACCGAAATCGATATCCGAACCGTGTTTAACCTGGGTTGCGGCAACCTTTTGTTTGGGATCGCGGTGCGCCATTACCAGCGGCATCCACTTGCGCAGCACGGCAGGGTCTTCGCTGTATTCCATTTCCTCAAACAGGTGATGTTTGTGCAGCATTTCATAACGCTTACGCAGGAAAGCCACATCCTTGTCGCCCCATACAAAGCTTTGGTGCGGAATGGAGTTGATAAATTCGTGCGATGCAGGCAAGACATTTCGCTCAACCAACCAGGACCAGAATTGCAGTGAAACTTCAAAACCTGCGTTGATCGCCAACGCCTTGCTGATGTCTATGCTGCCATCGTCATTTTGCGGCGTGTAATTTAACTCGCAATAACCGGCGTGCCCAGTACCTGCATTATTCAGGCTGTGTGTGCTTTCATGGGCCACTTTGCCGAGGCGTTCAACCATTAAAATTTTTAACGAGGGATCGAGGCGGGACAGCAACATGCCAAGGGTCGCGCTCATCACGCCTGCGCCGACGAGCAATATATCAACTTTGTGTTTTTGCATTGTTTGGAGGATTTTTTAATATTCGGTGCAATTTTAATATAAAAGCCGGATGATTGAGCTTGGCATTTATATACTGCAGCGGTTAAAGTCGCTAGTGTAGTGTTACGTTCTTGACAATACTTATGCGCAACCCCTGAGTGTAGGAGTCCGATTCATTGGGCGATTGATCTTTTAACAATCGCGCAGAAATCTGCGCTCCTACGATACCGTTCTAGCTGTTCGCATAAGTTCCAGACAGCTTGCAACACTACACTAGTATAAATCTTCAGTGAAGATTCGAATTCTATTAATTGTAAATATACAGGTATTTTGTATGAAATTTTCGCGCCGTTATACTCTTACCTTGTCCTGCCCAGATCGGGTCGGCATTGTTGCAGCAGTCAGCGGCTTTTTTGCGCAACATGGTGGCTGGATAGTTGAAGCCAGCTATCATGCTGATACTCAAACGGGCCGTTTTTTTATGCGACAGGAAATTTTGGCCGACTCTCTGCCATTTGATGCTACCGGTTTGCGCACCCACTTTGCTGCAGTCGCACAAAAGTTTGGCATGGACTGGCAGTTGAGCGATTCGTCACAGAAAAAACGCCTGGTTATTCTGGTGAGCAAGCAAGATCATTGCCTCAACGATCTGCTGCATCGCTGGCGCAGTGGTGAGTTGCAAGTGGAGATTCCCTGCGTAATTTCCAATCATGAAGATTTGCGCAGCTTTGTCGAGTGGCATGGCATTCCTTATTACCATGTGCCGATGACTGATAAATCTACTGCCTTCGAAAATATTGCATCGCTATTTGATCAACATAAAGGAGATACGCTAGTGCTAGCGCGTTTTATGCAGATACTGCCGCCTGAACTGTGCCGTCGTTATGCGGGCCGTGTGATCAATATTCATCACAGTTTTTTACCGTCATTTGCCGGTGCCAAACCCTATCACCAGGCTTTTGAACGCGGCGTAAAGCTGATCGGCGCGACCTGCCATTATGTGACAGAAGAGCTGGATGACGGCCCGATAATCGAGCAGGATACCGTGCGCATCGATCATGGCGACAGTGTGGAAGATATGGTGCGCTACGGCAGGGATATCGAAAAAACGGTGCTGGCGCGCGGCCTGCGTTATCACGTAGAAGATCGCGTTTTGGTATGCGGCAATAAAACCGTGGTATTCAAGTAGCTCAATGGTGGAGAGACAAGAACTTAAACGCTTACCAGACGCGCAATAAAAACGCCCCGCGATTGCGGGGCGTTTTATTTGGTAAGTGCTACCTTACAAAATTACATATTGTAAGCACGTTCACCGTGAGTTGAAGTATCCAGACCTTCACGCTCAGCTTCTTCAGTGACACGCAGACCGATCACCATGTCGATCAATTTGAACAACACGAAGCTGACGATGCCGGACCACAGGATAGTTGTACCTACACCCCATGCCTGGCTTGTAACCTGGCCGATGATGGAGTAATCGCCTACTTTATTTGCCGCGTAGTCGAATACACCTGTACCGCCGAGGCTAGGCGCTGCGAAGATGCCGGTGCCGATTGCACCGACAATACCACCGACACCGTGCACGCCGAACACGTCGAGCGAATCATCCACGCCGAGCAGTTTTTTCAGGCCGGTTACACCCCAGAAGCACAGTACACCAGCTATTAGTCCCAGTACGATCGCGCCCATCGGGCCGACATATCCTGCTGCTGGTGTAACCGCTACCAGACCGGCAACTGCACCGGAAGCAACACCCAGCATGCTAGGCTTGCCACGCAACAACCATTCGGTAAACATCCACGACATTGCAGCAGCAGCAGTTGCCACGATGGTGTTGGTCAGTGCCAGAACTGCTGTACCGTTGGCTTCAAGGTTTGAACCCGCATTGAAACCGAACCAGCCCACCCATAGCAAGGCTGCGCCTATCATCGTCATAGTCAGGCTGTGTGGAGCCAAAGCTTCCTTGCCATAACCGATACGCTTGCCCAGTACGAAGGCACCCATCAGTGCGGCCATCGCAGCGTTGATATGCACGACGGTACCACCGGCAAAGTCAATTGCGCCCTTGCCGAAGATGAAACCGGCAGGGTCGGCAAAGGCAGAGGGACCGCCCCAGAACCAGACCATGTGAGCCATAGGCAGGTAGGAGAAGGTGAACCACAGTACAGCGAAGATCAGCAAGGCGGAGAACTTGATACGTTCAGCCAGGCCGCCCACAACCAACGCAACGGTGATCGCTGCAAAAGTCAGTTGGAACACAACAAACAACAGTTCAGGAATGACCACACCTTTGCTGAAAGTTTCGGCTACTGAATCAGGTGTTATGCCCGCGAGGAAGGCTTTGGAGAAGCCGCCGATAAAGCTGTTCAAACCGCCCCCCGCAGAGAATGCCAGGCTGTAACCATAGATTACCCACAATAGCGCGATCACACAGAAGATCACAAATACCTGAGTGAGCATGGACAGCATATTTTTGGTGCGTACCAGGCCACCGTAGAAGAGTGCCAGACCAGGCAGCGTCATCAGGATGACGAGGATGGTTGAAGCAATCATGAAGGCAGTGTCGCCCTTGTTGGGCACGGGAGCCGGAGCTGCAGCAGGAGCCGCTGCAGCGGGTGCGGTTACAGCAGCAGTTGCAGCTGCGTTTTCAGCGAAAGCCGGAACTGACATGCCGCAAAGCATGGCCAGCAGGCTGAAAAATACAATAAGTTTCTTCATATCAGGGCTCCTTATAAAGCTTCCACGCCGGACTCGCCGGTGCGGATGCGGATGACTTGTTCGATACTGGTAACAAAGATTTTGCCGTCGCCGATTTTGCCGGTTTGCGCGGCTTTTTCGATTGCTTCGAGCACCTGATCCAGCATGTCAGACTTGATCGCGGCTTCAAGTTTGATCTTGGGCAAGAAATCCACTACATATTCCGCACCGCGATACAACTCGGTGTGGCCCTTTTGCCTGCCAAAGCCTTTGACTTCTGTTACGGTAATCCCCTGCACGCCAATGGCGGAAAGGGCTTCACGAACTTCGTCAAGCTTGAACGGCTTGATGATTGCGGTAACCATTTTCATATCACTCTCCCGGTTAAAAAATTGCTATATTTAAAATGAACGGCTCACAGAAGCAGCGAGGATGTTGCCGCTCAATACCTTGTCGTCGCCGTTTATTTTTACGTGGTACAGGTTGTTGTCTGTTGCATTGGTAGTGGTATAAGCCAAAGCATAGGTAAATCCTTGGTACAGTTTGCTGACCGCCAGTTTGTAGTCGGTGTAATCAAGCTTTGCAAAGTTCTGGATTTTCTGATGGCCGGCATGTGCAATAACAGACAGACCTTCAGAAATTTCGTAAGTGTAATTGGCTTCGACATAGGTTGAGCCTTTTGAGCCTGTATCAGCAGTATCTGCAGTAGGGGAGCCATCTGCAGTCATAGTGGGTGAGTAGCCGCTGGTGTTGATGCCGTACCAATCAGTCAGTGTGTAGGTAAGTTTGACGTTCAAACTCTTCCAGGTTGCACCCAAGATAGCTTCGGAGGTGTCCCATTTTTTATAAACAGATGCCGTTGGATCCGCAGTTTTACCGCCCGGATACATCACGCTTATCAGCCCAACCTGGTAACCAAGGTCATCGTTTACCTTGCCGTTATAGCCGCCATACATATCCCACTCCATGCTGGCATTGGTGTATTGGTTGCCGCTGATGTTGGAAGCCCAGGTACCCAGGTACAAGCCGCTGGCAGGCGTGTAATCGAAGCCGCCTTGTAAGGCTGGTGAACGATAGTTTTGAGAAATGCCGTTGAACACGTAATCTGTGGTGAAGCCAACGTTGGCTGTAACAGCAGGTGCGGCAGGTGCCGCTGGTGCGTCCGCAGCGAATACAGGCATCGCGCACAGCGCCCCAAGTACGGCAACCAGAAGTTTAGACTTTTGCATGACTTTTCCTTTTAAAGTTTAGAACGGGACAAAATTATCCTCGCTTTATACTGAGCAGATTTTGTGCCAGAGCAATTAACCTATTAATAATCATTGAATTAATGAAAAAATAAAAAGATATGCACTATTGCTGTGCACTATTTCTATGCAACATATAGCGCATACGCACCGATTGAGTGCGGCAATAAAGCGGGCAAAGTTTGCTACACTGTCGTTTACTTGTATATAGGAATTTCCTTAATGTTTACTCCCAAATCGCTGGATGAAATTGCCGCCAAACTTTCCGATGCTGTTGCCAATAGCCCGATAAAGGATTTCGAAAAAAATGCCCGTGCTTTGCTGACACAAGGCTTCGCCAAACTGGATTTGGTCACGCGTGAAGAGTTTGATGTGCAGGCGCAACTGTTGTCGCGTACCCAGGAAAAACTTGCTGAGCTGGAAGCGCGGGTAACTGCACTTGAAGCACAGCAAAAATAATGAGTCTGGCGGTTCTATACAGCCGTGCTTTGTCCGGCATGGATGCCGCACAGGTCACCGTTGAAGTACATCTTGCCAACGGACTGCCCAGTTTCACGATAGTCGGCTTGCCCGAAGCCGAAGTAAAAGAGAGCAAGGACAGGGTGCGTGCCGCTCTGCAGAATTGCCAGTTCGAATTTCCCAATCGCCATATCACCGTTAATCTTGCGCCCGCCGATCTGCCCAAGGAAAGCGGGCGTTTTGATTTGCCGATTGCGCTCGGTATCCTCGCCGCATCGGGACAAATTCCCGCAAACCGATTAGCAGAATATGAGTTTGCCGGGGAACTGGCGCTCACCGGCGAGCTGCGTGCGATACGCGGCGCATTGGCGATGACCTATCACGCCGCTAATTGTGGGCGCGCATTTATTTTGCCTGAAGTGAATGCAGCCGAAGCAGCGCTGGTGGAGCAGGCAACAGTCTATGCGGCAAAGTCCCTGCTGCAAGTGGCGGCGCATTTATCGGCGCGCGAGGAGATGCCTCGTTTCCTTCCCGAAGTGCAATCAATAACGCCACACTATGCAGATATGCAGGAAGTAAAAGGGCAGGGTCAGGCCAAGCGTGCTTTGGAAATTGCAGCCGCCGGTGGGCACAGCGTATTGATGAGCGGGCCGCCGGGAACAGGCAAGTCCATGCTCGCCGCGCGCTTCCCCGGCATTTTGCCGCAGATGACACAGGATGAGGCATTGGAAAGCGCCGCGATGCAATCCCTGGGGGGGTTCTTCGATGTATCAAAGTGGAAGCAGCGCCCTTATCGCGCACCGCATCACACGGCCTCTGCGGTAGCCCTGGTGGGCGGCGGCAGCAATCCGCGTCCGGGCGAAATTTCGGTGGCAATGCACGGTGTGTTATTTTTGGATGAACTGCCAGAGTTCGATCGCAATGTGCTGGAAGTATTGCGCGAGCCGCTGGAGAGCGGGCGCATCACCATTTCGCGTGCCGCACGTCGCGCCGATTTTCGCGCGCAGTTCCAGCTGGTGGCCGCGATGAACCCCTGCCCCTGCGGTTATCTTGGCCATTACAACGGCAAGTGCCGCTGCACGCCGGATAAAGTTGCGCGCTATCGCGGCAAAATTTCCGGCCCGCTGCTGGACAGGATAGATATACAAATTGAAGTGCCCTCTGTGCCGCAAGACATATTACTCAAACAGGGCGAAGGTGAGACGAGCAGTGAAATTCAAGCGCGGGTGGAAGCGGCACGGCAACGCGCTTTAGTTAGGCAGGGCAAGCCCAATGCGCAATTAAACGTGAGCGAGATCGATGCGCTATGTGTACCGGATGAAAAGGGTGCGGCCTTGTTGCAGCAGGCCATCTCGCGTCTGAATCTTTCAGCGCGCGCATATCACCGTGTGTTGAAAGTTGCGCGAACAATTGCCGACCTCGGCGGCAGTGAAAATATTTCTACCGGACATATCGCAGAAGCAGTGCAATATCGCAGGATGGATAAGCAATAGGGGTGGAGATTTTACTGTCAGGTTCTCGTTTCAGAATTCGAACTGCACCTAAATAAAAAAATACTGCCAACGTTGTGCTTGATCGTTAAATAGGGCATATTGTTAATAAAAATTGAACTGGTATATAGAAATGTAAGAGTGAATTCTGAAGAGAGATCTGCAAATTTTATTGCATCCGGCCTGAATATATCTGGAAAGGAATTTATATGAAAATAAAATTAAACGTGGGCGGTCTGGATGCGATTCTGCGATTGGGTATCGGTTCTGGATTTATTTACATTGGTTTTATCAACCTGGAAATTCTAAACGATCAAATTGCATCAATTATTCTGGGGATTTTCGGCGGGATTATCTTTTTATCTGGAGCTTTCAGATATTGCCCACTCTACATTGTTATCGGATTCAATAGCCGCAATACCGATCATTCCTGATTAAAATACGACCATGCAAATGCGCAATAAATTGATTTTGTATTTTGCGACATTTGTGATGCTAACGCTTGTAGCATTTGGCTTGAGCGCCTATCACATTCTGCAAGAAAAATCTGCTGACTATGACATGTTGCTGTTGGAGGACTTGGCCAGGATTCAGTCTGAAGATATTGCCGGCCAATTCCGAAATGTCGAGTCATTGCAGCAGATCGCTGCAAAACTGAAAAATCAATCTTCGGCGGACCATCTAATGTTGTTGCTTGATTCCGGATACAACATTATTCGTCCCGCTGCCAGCGATGATCGCGCACTCCCTTCCTTTGTGAATCAGGCTTTGCGGGAGATGGCTGTCAACGACAAAGCCAGCGGCAAATTTGATTTGGTTGATAATACGTATACCTGGCTTCAATCAAAACCGGCTAAAACCAATCTGACCATAGCGCATATCTATACGAGTGTAAATAATGCAAAGCTTTATCAGAGCAAGTTGATAAAAAGGCTGGTTGTAATGGCGATCATCATATTTTGGATCGGCGTGTGGGGTGCCTTGATAATAGCCGCTGTAATTACACGCAGGATTGCCGAGCAACAGGAGAAAATTGAATATCAGGCAAGCCATGACATGATGACCGGGTTGCATAACCGGAATTACCTTGCATCAAAGATTAATCAAATCATCGCGTCGAAAAAAATTCCTTCCCTATCTGTCATCATTATCGGCATAAATCGATTCAAGGAAATTAATAATACGCTTGGCCATGATTTCGGCGACATCTTGCTGAAAGAGTTCAGCATGCGCCTCAAATCCGAACTCTGGTCTCATGATACGGTTGCCCGCTTGGGAAGTGATCAATATGCGCTGGTTCTGCCGCTCTCGGATCATGCGCACTGGGAAGTAGTGATCGGCAAAATTGAAAAAATACTTCAAGAACCTTTCACCATACAGGATATTCGTATTGTTACTGATGTCAGTATTGGTATTTCAATTTTCCCCAGCCATGGCAAAACCGCTTCTGAATTGTTGAGATACGCTGAAGTCGCCATGTATTCGGCTAAAAAATCCGGCATGTTGTTTGCCTGTTACGAGACTAGCAAAGACCCTTACAGTATTGAGCGTTTGCAGCTAATTGGCGAATTGAACAATGCACTCGACAATAATGAACTTGAACTGCATTTCCAGCCTAAAATCGCTATCGATAGTTTGAAACTTGTCGGCTGCGAGGCATTGTTGCGATGGAATAATCCTAGCAGGGGGCGCATTCCACCCGATGTATTTATCCCCTTGGCCGAGCAGGGCAGCCTCATCAAATCACTTACCGAATGGGTGTTGGATCATTCAATAAAACAATGCGCTGACTGGCACAAGACGGGAAACAGGATTTCTATTTCGGTCAACTTGTCCGCCCGCTTGTTGATCGACGATAACATCATTGAAATGGTAGATTTATATCTGGCCAAATATGCGTTGAGTCCGCAATATCTGATTCTAGAAATTACAGAATCAGCCATGATGGTTGATCCGGGACGAGCCAGAAGTATTATGGAAAAGCTGGCAAACAGGGGAGTGCAACTGTCGATTGATGATTTTGGTACCGGTTACACCTCTATTTCCCAAATACAACACATGCCAGTAAAAGAAATCAAGATCGATAAATCATTCGTGTTGAATATGCTGGAGCACTCCGGTGATGCCATGCTGGTTAAATTGATTATCGATATGGCGCATGGTATGGGGCACCAGGTAACAGCCGAAGGCATTGAGGAACAGTTGATTCTCGATAAATTAAAATCAATGGGCTGTGATATTGCGCAGGGATATTTTCTGGGTCGCCCCATGCCGCTGGCTGAATTCAATCAATATTGTCTGAGATCATAATTGCTGCAAAAGCAGATTAATGTTTTCAGGTGTGCTGAGGCGCACTTTTGAAAACATCAATTCTGGCTTATTCAAAAAATTATAAATACCCGGAAACAATCAATGATGGATAAGTAATTTTTTATCACAGAAAATGCTGCTGCTTTACTTGCTGACCAGCACCTTGTCCAGATGTTCCAGATCGTTGATCACCGACCATTCGGTTGCCCCCGCTTCTTTTACGCGTTTTTCCCACCAGGCGAGTCTATCCAGATAACGGCGCGGATCAGTGTTGTCGGTGCTTAACTTGGTCACATTCACCGCCATCACACGTATGCCGGTCAGCTTGATCGGAAAATCGCGCACAGTGCCCTTGCCCAGCTCTTCCTGCATATCGGAAAATATAATAATCGTTTTATTGCCGGGGTTCGCTTCATTCAGATACTCGGCTGCCTGAATCAGGCCGCCGGTAATATCGGTGAAGGCACTACCCTTTACGTCCTTTGAAAAGGCTTCGATTTTTTGATTGAACGCGCGCTTTTCCAGATTGGCTTGTGACGGACGACGATCAAAAGTAACTTTGGCAATAATATCTTTTTCGCTGAAGCTTTTGCTTTCCACCTTGGCGACAGCAAGAGAGTCTCCTGCATTCAAATTGGCCAGCAAATAATTAATGATCATGCGCGCCTTGGTCACTTGCTGGGCATAGGTGCCAGAGGTATCAATCAGCAGATAGACACCGTTGGTATGCATGCGATTATCGGCACAGCCGATAAATGTAAAAGGGATAACCAGCAAAAAAAGAAAAATATATTTGGAATATTTCATGACGCACTCCTTGATTTGATATCACTGGTTTTTGCAGGCGCAGAACCGCGCAGGCTGATCACCCATCTTTCAACCATCAGCGGCAATACAATCGTGATGTCGTAAACGTTAAGCAGAATTCGACCCAACCGGCTGAATATCATCGCCATAAAACGCAATACAAAACCCATGGCGCGCATCAGCATCACCAGCACCACACCCGCTACCGTGCGCAGAGAATACACTGCCACTTCCAGCGGTATTGCGACAAAGGCCAGCACAAATGGCAGCACGAAGCCCATCACCATTTGTCCTACCATAGGTATATGTGTAAGCAGACTATCGCTCACAATTGGTTGCACCGTGGCGAGGTCATGCAGCATTGCGGCCTTGTCGGCGATCAGCATATCGCGCATCAGCGCCAGCGATGACTCGATGCTGGCCAGTATCAACAACAGTATCAGCGCTGCCCACATCACGCGCTTGCGCAACTGATCGTTCATGCTGGCGATGGTGGGAAACAGGTGGGTGATGCGCAACGATTCAAGCAGGAACACACCCATCGACGCTTCCATCAGCACGATGACCAAAGCAGCAACATCCGAAGTACGCAGGCTGTTGGTGATGTAATCGCTGGCACCCACCATTTCAGACATCGGCAGCGCAATCAATTTAAAGTTGATAAAGGCGCCACCCGCTGCAATCAGCATCACCAATGCTGAAATGCCCAATTGCACAAACGCAGAAATCGCCAGCGTATGCTCGCTCTTGTCGGTCTTGGCACGTATCTCCTCATAGCGCGCCATATGCGCATCGATAGACTTTGCGTTGCCGGTCAGATTGACCATATTGGCATCTACATTCTTTACCGTCTTGTCTACCGAGCGCCATATCGGCATCAAAGCCTTGAGGATTTTATGGCGCCCTTCGTATGAACGGCGATATTCGCTGATGGTTTTATCATGAATTTTTTGCACGGATTTATGCAGGTTATCCAGCATTTTTTTTGCGATATCACCGCCGGATTTGAGATTGGCAATCGAAGACAAGGCATCCACCCATTCAGGCGGCGGCGGCGGCACTTCGCCACACTTTGAATAGTCATCTTCGATACGGGTTATTTCATCCATCACCTTGCGCTGCATGGCAGGGTATTCGCCCATCTCCCTGCTCACGATATTGTTTACACGCTCAAATTCGCGTTCAATTTGCGATGTAATCTCGGTCTGTCCATGCGCAAGCAACACCGTTTTATTGCGTTGACGCAAACCTTCTGCCGTCAGCAACAGCCAACGCGCGGCAAAGCGTAAAGAGTGGCCGGCAAGATGGCATACAGACATGATGACATTGTGTGCAGGCCAGCGTGCTGCATAGAGAAATATGGTTAGCAAAAAAAACAGAACCAGCATGGATAAAGCAACATGATCCGGCCAGAAGAGCCAAGAATCCAGGTTGTTCATAGAGTACTCCCTTGCACTATGTGTACAGGGAAGGCAGCTCACAAGCAGTGCCCAGCGCATCCCTGCAACGTTGGTATCGCCAGCTTTTGCTAAAAACACCTCTTCACATGATTCTGTAGAGCTGTGTTATCAAGCCTGGAGTGGCTAAATCTCCGGTAAAAATTGTGTGAAAAAATAATTACAATATAATTATTAATGGGTTTACTGTTTAATCATAGCATGTAAAATATTTTATGGCCTTATAATATAGGCGAAACTATTTGATGAGCTTTCCATATGCATAGCCACAAATTATTTCTATTTAAAATCATGATGTTTTAGGCAATACAGGGTGTGAGAAGTAAATAAATTCAGAGGGGTGGGGCTGAAGGCGAGATTGCATTTAACCCAGATTGTCCATTAGGCGTGATTGGCTCTAAACCCCCTCTAGGCCCCCTCGCAAGCTCTCCCCTTGACAGGGGGAGAACTGAACCAGCTCCTCCCCTGTCAAGGGGAGGATGGGAGGGGTTTGTGTCCTAATGGACAATCTGGGTTTAAGGTTTTAGTTTTTGAATTTTATAGAGGGTACACATGAGATCACCGAACTTGAAAACAAGTAAATTTTTGCCGACAATTATTCTTTTAAACTTGATGCTGGCAGCATGTGGCTCACCAGTAGGCGGCATGAATACCGCTGCATCCTCAAACGGCCCAGTCATCATCACCCTTACTGCAACACCACCACTGGTGGCATACAACAAAACTGCCGATATAAAATGGTCATCACCCGATAGCACCTCTTGTTCTTCTTCTCCAGCCGGTATCAATAGCACATCTGGAACTTTTACTACACCGCCACTGACAGCGACGACCACATATACGGTGACCTGTGTTGGCGCGAGCGGCACGGCAAGCCAAAGTATAACGATTTCTGTCGTACCTACTTCTATCATTGGCGCCGCAGCAACATGGGCAGCCGAACCTGTGCGGGGAACTGTTTATTACTACTGCGACTGTGGTACTGGTAAATCTGGAAGCTGTGTAGCAGGTGATGATACGAATGCTGGTAAAAGTTCTTCTGCGCCACGTAGAACAATTTCCAACGCAATGACACTCATGGGGTCCCTATCGGGAACAAATACTTTCGCTCTTTGCCAGGGCGGAGCTTTTGACGCAACAAGTCGAATAGGAGCGAGTGCATCAGGATGTACTCCAGGAACTACTTGCGCCGATATTAGAGAGTACTTACCTCCATCCAAAGATACAGCCAAACCAATTATCAATATGGCAAGCAATATTCATTTATTCCACATTGAGGGGAATTATGGTGGGGTCCGCATTTTCAATCTAAAACTTGTTGGGGATAATAATCCCGCAGACATCAATAACATTGCATTCTGGTTCTACAATGGTGCTCATGACATAGAAATTGGTAACGTAGACATTGTAAATTTTAGCACGGGGATGGATAACGAAAATGGTGGCGCATCTCCAACCAGCAATATACGTATGACGGGAAACACATTCACAAACAATTCCAGATTTGCTTATTTTGGCGGGAGTAGTGGAACAAAGATCAACTACAATATATTTGAAGGTAGCGGAAATGGAAACAGTCTAATTCATACTATCTATGAAGATAATTATGGTTTAATTGCCTATAACGTAGAGATAATTGGTAACTATTTTCATGGTCAATATGGTGCAACGTGTCAAGGATCAGTTCTTTCTTCGCATGGTGCTATCGATGGTTTAAGCGTGAAGGATAATATCGTGTCTATAGATGCCACTGCGACAACGGGCGGATGTTACGGACTAGAATTCAGCAATATGACAAACGATAAAAATCCTACATTTTTCAGGCATGCGGTATTTTCAGGTAACACTATTATTAATGGGGGGAACACATCCTTCATGGTAACAAGTTGTCCTGGTTGTATTATCGAAAATAATATTATTATTAGCGATTGGGCATACAGCGGAAATATGAATGGAATTTCTATTGCTGGGAGTGCCAATAGAGGAATTGATGATACTAGCAATGCCAATATTATTAGAAACAATACAGTCTGGTATGGCCCAAAGGTTATCGGTACGGGTGTAGGTATATTGACAAATACCGAAGGAACTGGACACATTATTTCTAATAACACTGTGACCAGCGTACAAGGTAGTGGAGCGCTAAACTGTTTCAGGCATGATCTTCTGCTGACATCTTATGCCTTCATGGATAACAATCATTGTTATGGAACTGGAACTACTCATTACGAATATACACACGGAACCAATTTGACAGCTTGGCAAACATATACAACCAGTAATGGATTTGATGCACACTCTATCGGTGGTGCGCCGGTATTTGTAAATGCAGCTTCCGCAAATGGCTATGATTTCCATCCAAACACAGGCTCACCTTTACGTAATGCTGGTGACGCTACGAACAAATCGACTTTGGATTTTGCCGGTGTAACAAGACCAAATCCGCCAGCTATGCCAGCTATCGGAGCCTACGAGCCTTGATGCTTGAGCAAATTATTTATTAAGGGCACCATCATGTTAAACAAAACAGCAACCGGTTCAAACAACTTGCTAAAGATATTCTCCGCGATGTCGATTGCGGTTTTAACACTGTTTCTCACCGCCTGCGGCTCACCTGTAGGCGGCATGAATACCGCCGCATCTTCAAACGGCCCAGCTATCAGCCTTACTGCAACGCCGCCGCTGGTGGCATATAACAAAACTGTCGATATAAAATGGTCTTCCCCCGATAGCACCTCTTGTTCTTCTTCTCCAACCGGCATCAATGGCATATCTGGAACTTTTACTACACCGCCACTCAAGGCGACTACAAACTATACGGTGACCTGCGTTGGTGCGAGTGGCAGTGCAAGTAAAAGCATATTGATTGTTGTTGCGCCCGTTTCTATCGCAACCGTGGTGGCAGGATGGGAAGCAGAGCCGATGCGAGTGGGTACAGTGCACTATTATTGCGATTGTGGAACTGGTGCAAGTGCTGGTTGTTTGACAGGGATAGGCTCGAATACGAACTCGGGATTAACTAGTACGGCACCAAAGCAAACCATCGCTGATGCTATAAGCACGCTTAATTCCATGCCGTCAGGTGACACTGTTGCATTGTGTAAAGGTGGCGCATTTAATGCTGCTGGTCAGCTAACGATAAACACCACTTGCGCCACAGGAAACACTTGCAGGGATCTTAGAGAATATTCGCCGATTGGAGAAACAGCAAAACCTATCATCAACAACGCAACTGGAACAAGGCTTTTTAGCTTCACCGGCACGGGAGGCGTTCGCTTGCTCAACTTCAGAATGCAGGGTAATTGGGCCGGGGGAACGAGTTGGGGTTTCTTTTTCTACAGAGGTGCGCATGACATAACGCTAGGGAATTTGGAGATAGATCACTTCGACCTGGCTATTGATAATGAAGGCAATGCTGGTTTAAACGATAGCATTAAACTCACCGGCAGCACGATCACAAACACTGCATACATGGGTTATCTGGGCGGGGGCAACAATACGGACATCAGCTACAATTACTGGGATATGAATGGCAGTGACTCCGTGTTTGATCATACGCTTTATATCGGATCAGAAACATTGAGTACCAATTTTCAAGTTGTCGGCAATTACATCCACGGCCAATCTTCCGCAAAATGCTTGGGGGCACCCATTGTCGGTCATATGAATGTGAATGGATTGAATGTGTCAGGCAACGTTGTCGATATCGATCCGGCAGCTAATACTGGGGGGTGCTGGGGGATGGCTTTCGATGATGGCGGATATCCAACAGCGATTTCTATGGTGAACGCCCGATTTTCTGGCAACACCATCAAGAACGCTGGAAACGTATCGTTGACGGTAGGAAATTGTCCAGGCTGCGTGATCGAAAACAACCTGATCATCAATGATAATCCCGTGGCGTATACGGGGATTTTGCTTCCCAATCGTGTTGCTCGCCCAGGTGATGCCATGAATACCCGTATGCTGGTCAGAAACAACACCGTCTGGTTTGGTCCAAATGCCAATGAAGGCGGCATCGGGATAAAAGTGGGTGGCGAGGGCACAGGCTACGTTGTTGCCAATAATTCTGTCCACTATAGTGCAACAGTGACAGGCAGTAGCGGCCCCTTCAATTGCTACGTTTATCCGCTGACACTTTCATCATATACATTTATCAACAACAATCATTGTGATTCCGCTGCTGCCTATAACTGGGAGCAAACACGTGGATCTCTGGCAGCTTGGATGACTGCGGCACCCGGTTTCGATACCTTGTCGTTCACAGGCGATCCATTGTACAAAGCGGCTGGAACCGATTTTACGCCGGCTACGGGTTCACTTCTTATTGCAAAAGGCGACTTTGCGAATGGCTCTGTTTCCGATATTACCGGCAAGGCGCGGCCGTTCCCTCCATCTTTACCCTCTATCGGGGCCTACGAGCCTTGATGCTTGAGCAAATATATTTATTAAGGGCGTCATCATGTTATACAAAACAGCAACCGGTTCGAACAACTTGCTAAAGATTTTCTCTGCAATATCGCTTACGGTTTTAACACTATTCTTCACCGCTTGCGGTTCGCCTGTAGGTGGCATGAATACCGCTCCTGCTGCGGATCCAGTCACCGGCGCAACCCTCTCCGCAGGGTCAACCTCAATCCCCTATAACTCAAGCACCACCATCACCTGGGCATCCGCCAATACCACTTCTTGTACCTTCTCAGGTGATAGTGCAAACGGCCCAAGCGGCACCTTCACCACACCTCGCCTGCTCACCAATACCACCTATAACTTAAGCTGTGGCTCGGCCACGCAAAGCATTACAATTAACGTTGCATCCTCTGCGGCGGCTTCCGCGATTACAGCCTTTGCAGCGAGTGGAGTAGGTGCAACAACAGTCATGACCTTAAACACCTTGACCAATGGGGCGCAAATTACCATTAGTGGCCAGAACAGCTACAACGGCACCTACACCATAACAAACAAGACCGGCACGAGTTTTGATATTGCTAAAACTTTTGTGACTGGTACTGAAACGCAAACCGGTGTCTGGAATTTAGCGGGAGGAATGATCACTGGTTGTTTCACTACTGCAACTAAAGGGAGCCTTACAGCTATTAATCTTGCAAATGTCCCGAGCCGCTTTAACGGTGTCGCGCCGTTATCAGTATTTTTTGATGCATCAGATACCACGGCGACCAACACTACAACGCCGTTCCACGATCTTCAATATCGGTGGGATTTTGGTGATGCAGGTGCGGGCTTGTGGACATATGGTGCGAGGCCGGGAGCAAGCAACAAGAACTCAGAATCTGGAGCTGTTGCTGCTCATGTATTCGAATCTCCAGGCGTGTATACGATCTCCTTGTCTGCAACAGACGGCACGAACACGGTATCGAATAGTTGTGTCCAAATCGTCGTGCAGGCATCTGATGCAGCATTTTCAGGAACAGATACTGTTTGCGTATCGACAGGCACTGATTTTACGGGTTGCCCGGCAGGGGCTGCCACACACTCGACATCCAGTTACAACACTGCAATGGGTTACATCGGCAGTGGGGCGCACCGTTTATTATTCAAGGCTGGAGAGATTTGGTTGGGCGCCACCGATGCCACAATTTCAATTGCTGGGCCGGGTCTTATTGGCTCTTTTGGTACTGGAGCAAAACCTATTATCAGAGCAGGTACTTTAGCAGGTAGATTCTTACTTGTTCAGGCAAACGATTGGCGAGTGGTAGGGCTTGATTTTGATGGAAACATGACCAATCCTAATGGTGGTGGGATACAACTGGCTGACACTACTACCACTATTTTAAACGTGCATATACACAAAAATAGTTGGGGGGTTTACGGGGGCTCAGGTACTTCCTATGACGTAGTGCAAGAGGTGGTCATGGATGATATAGACCCAGCTTCATCAAATGCAGCCGCGGTATATTGGACACCTGCCGCTACCTCAGCCCTGCTGGGTAACTATATTAATCCGACTGGATATGGGGATCATGTAATCCGAATGGGAGCGTCTACAAAGTTTGTAATCGCGCACAACACAATGGGTAAGCCTGGTGCAGGGAACGGTGAGGTCATCAAGTTGCACCAGGTCAGTCAAGCCAACCAGCAGGTATGGAATGGAAGTTACACGGAAAAAGTTATTATTTCAGATAATCATGTTCTACCAACGACTACAGCCTGGCAGATTGTGGTTGCACCGCAAAATGACGCCACTCCGGAGCATGTGCGGGACGTGATTGTGGAACGTAACTGGATGGAAGCCGGGACGGCCAACTTGCATATCTCAATGACAACAGTTAATGAGGATGGACTTCATCCCAGTACGGTAAGAAATAATATCCTGGATATGAGCACAACAAACGGCGGTGCGTCTGGAGTGTACGTTGGCGCATATAATGCATTGATACCGGTTAATGGTGTTCGCGTCTATAACAATACTTGCTATTCGTCTGTCGCGGCAAATTTCAGGTGTGTCCAAATTGGTAATGCAACCAATACGCTCGTCTATAACAACTTGGCTTCCGCACCAAATGGGTCAGGGCAAAAGACAATACTGATTGATGGAGGCACTGGCACAGTGCAAGCAAGTAACCTTCTAAACAACATACCGTCTGATTTGTTTGCAAATGGAACACCAACTTTACCTGCTCATTTCGCACTGAAATCGGGCATGAACCCTGCCGCAGATGCTGGAACCAATGTTTCGGTGTTTGATGATTTCATGTTGAACGCAAGACCGAGTGGAAGCGCATGGGATATTGGCGCTTACGAAAGATGAAATTGATCAAATTCATACCGCATGCAAGACCCATATAGTTAACATGTAAAATGTATGACCCCATGACCAGCTTGCATGGTTGAAACCAAGTCTGGTACTGCTTTGCCAAACAATCAAAAACCTAATTTACATTCGTAAAATTAGGACACACGCAACTGAATTAGAAGATGGAAGAAATATGATGAAGTATAGTTTTAGTTGGTTTGTTTTGTTGTTGGGCTCTACTCTCGCAATTGATACATTCGCTGCTGATCTAACAGATAGTCAATTTAATGGCATGCAACTAGCCTGGGTTAGAGTACCCAGTACGCCTGCGACACAGGAGAGTACTGACACGACAACTACACAATCTACTGCACCAAAACCGGTTAAACCGCCTGTGGCACAACCCGTTCAATCCCCGGTTGCCCAGCCTGTCAAGCCACTTGAAGTGAAGCCCGTTCAAGCGCCTGTCGTCCAGCCGATTCAGCAGCCTGAGGTTAAATCGGTTCCAGCTGCTACGTCTAAACCAGTGCAGAAATCTTTCAGGGAAAAGCACGCACTTGAGTGGGTATTCGGGGTGGGAGCTGATTTTGGTGGTGAGGAACTGGGTACCGTTGCTTACAGCGATGGCACTACTGCATCCGTGAAGGCAAACAATGGGGTTGTATTTAATGCAGGTTGCATTATCGCCAATGGCGAGGCCAGTGCATTTTCAACACAGATGACTTTGGGCTACAAGACGGGCGGCCCTAGAGGATGGAGTCGCGAGGTCAACTGGAGCGCTTTTCCGTTCGAGGTTATTGAACATTATCGATTAGTTAACACGCGTTTTGGCCTGGGAATCAGCTATCAAATAAATCCACAATTAAGTGTTAGTCTTCCTTCATCCAGCTTTGCCAGTAAATATAACAACGCAATGGGCTACATTGCGCAAATAGGATGGGTGCCGGTGAAAGAACATTACAGCATCGATCTGCGATACACAATTATAAAATTCCAGTCGAGTGAGATGCAGAATGCACCCAATGTAGACGGTAATGTAGGCGGGATATATCTTAATTACCATTACTAATTGAAGCGTTAACTGACAATCGTGCCGCGCCGCTCGATGGGCAACATCCTAAATATATCGATCAGCCTAAAAACCTCACCTTAATCCACAGATTGCTCAGATTTATACAGATTATTAAGGAGGCGCTTAATCATCCTTGCAAATTAATAGTCTGGCTTATCAAATAGCATGGATAAACAATTGAATCATGTGGGCTGATTTCAATGAGGCATGGGCAATATCAGGGAATAAATTGACGCAACCATGGTAAAATTCGCGCTCATTTTTTGAGCCGAAACGCCATGAAGCAAACACCACACCCGATAGAGAAACTGCTGCTAGAGCGCATCCTGATTTTGGATGGCGCGATGGGCACGATGATTCAGGGTTACAAGCTGGGCGAGGCAGACTATCGCGGTACGCGTTTTGCCGATTGGCATCGCGACCTCAAGGGCAACAACGATCTGCTGGTGATCACCAAGCCCGAGGTGATCAAGGCGATCCACTGCGAATATCTGGAAGCGGGTGCGGACATCATCGAGACCAATACCTTTGGTGCCAACGCCACCACGCTGAAGGCGTATGGCATGGAAGCGTTCAACTACGAGATGAACGTGGCCGGTGCGCGTGTTGCTCGCGAGGCGTGCGATCAGTTTGCCACGGCGGACAAGCCGCGTTTTGTGGCCGGGGTGCTTGGCCCGACCGACAAGACGGCCACCATCTCACCCGATGTGAACGATCCGGCCGCGCGCAACATCACTTTCGATCAATTGGTGGTTGATTATTCCGAAGCCACGCGCGGCCTGATGGATGGTGGCTCCGACCTCATCCTGATTGAGACAATCTTCGACACGCTCAATGCCAAGGCGGCAATCTTCGCGGTGAAAGCGGTGTTTGATGAGCGTGGTACAGAATTGCCCATCATGATCTCCGGCACCATCACCGACAAGTCCGGCCGCACGCTGACCGGGCAGGTCACCGAGGCATTTTACAATTCGCTGGCGCATGCCAACCCTATTTCCTTCGGCCTGAACTGCGCGCTGGGTGCGGATGAGTTGCGCCAGTATGTGTCCGAAATGTCGCGTGTGGCCAACTGCTACGTGAGTGCGCATCCCAATGCGGGCCTGCCCAATCCGCTGGCCCCCACCGGCTATGACGATACGCCGGAGAATATGTCCGGTTTGATCAAGGAGTGGGCGCAAAGCGGTTTTCTTAATATTGTGGGCGGCTGCTGCGGCACTTCGCCTGCCTTTATCAAGGCCATCGCCGACGCGGTGAAGGATATTCCGCCGCGCAAGATTCCGGCCAATCCAGTGGAGTGCCGCCTCTCCGGGCTGGAGCCGTTCAACATCGGCGACAGCTCGCTGTTTGTAAACGTCGGTGAGCGCTGCAACGTCACCGGTTCGGCCAAGTTCAAGCGCCTGATCCTCGAAGGCAATTACGAAGAGGCACTGGAAATCGCCAAGCAGCAGGTGGAAACCGGCGCGCAGGTCATCGACATCAACATGGACGAAGCCATGCTGGATGGCGAGGCCGCGATGGTGAGGTTCCTCAAACTGATTGCGGGCGAGACGGATATCGCCAAGGCGCCGCTGATGATCGACTCTTCCAAGTGGAGCATTATCGAAGCCGGGTTGAAATGCGTGCAGGGCAAGGCGGTGGTCAACTCCATCTCGCTGAAGGAAGGCGAGGAAAATTTCATCAAGTATGCCACCCTGGTGCGACGCTATGGCGCCGCTGCTGTGGTGATGGCGTTTGACGAGCAGGGTCAGGCCGATACCTTCAAACGCAAAACAGAAATCTGCAAACGCAGTTATGACATTCTGGTGAACAAGGTCGGCTTCCCGCCCGAAGATATTATTTTCGACCCGAATATTTTTGCTATTGCCACCGGCATTGAAGAGCACAACAACTATGCGGTGGATTTTATCGAAGCCTCCGCGTGGATCAGAAAAAATCTGCCTTACGCAAAAATTTCCGGCGGTGTCTCCAACGTCTCGTTCTCCTTCCGTGGCAACGAGCCTATGCGCGAGGCGATCCACACCGTGTTCCTGTATCACGCCATCAAGGCGGGGATGAACATGGGCATCGTCAATGCCGGACAACTGGGTGTGTATGACGAAATTCCACCCGAACTGCGCGATGGGGTTGAAGATGTGGTGATGAATCGCCGACCCGATGCCGGTGAGCGTCTGGTGACGCTGGCTGAAAATGTTAAGGGCGGTGGCAAAGTTCAGGTAGAAGACCTGGAGTGGCGCAAAGGCACCGTGCAGGAACGCCTCACTCATGCACTGGTACGCGGCATCACTACCTTTGTGGTGGAAGACACGGAAGAAGCGCGCTTGCAGGCCAAATTCCCGGTGCAAGTAATCGAAGGTCCATTGATGACCGGCATGAACGTGGTCGGCGATCTGTTTGGCGCGGGCAAAATGTTTTTGCCGCAAGTGGTGAAATCAGCGCGCGTGATGAAGCAAGCGGTGGCACATTTAATACCGTATATCGAAGCGGAAAAATTGCGCTCCGGCGACACCAGCACCAAGGGCAAGATCGTGATGGCCACAGTAAAAGGTGATGTGCACGACATCGGCAAAAACATCGTCACTGTGGTGTTGCAGTGCAACAACTTCGAAGTGGTGAATATGGGTGTGATGGTGCCGTGTCAGCAAATACTCGACACCGCGCGCGAACACAAGGCCGACATAATTGGTTTATCTGGTCTGATCACCCCGTCTCTGGAAGAAATGGCGCACGTGGCAAAAGAGATGGAGCGCCAGGGTTTCAAAATTCCGCTGTTGATTGGCGGTGCGACCACTTCGCGCGTGCATACCGCTGTAAAGATCGAGCCGAATTATCCGAGTGGTACGACCGTGTATGTGAACGATGCTTCGCGCGCGGTGGGTGTGTGTAGCAACCTGTTGAGCAGCACACTGCGCGATGACTATGTGGCAGAAATTAAGTCAGACTACATCGCTG
>Ga0315281_10001324_pt1 | contig 36346 bp, 41 predicted proteins | sample YL17G07_0_MG_FD_204540 | JGI IMG/M metagenome (GOLD analysis project Ga0315281, IMG submission 204540) | Sediment microbial communities from Yellowstone Lake, YNP, Wyoming, USA - YL17G07_0 | ecosystem: Environmental > Aquatic > Freshwater > Lake > Sediment | place: USA: Wyoming | collected...
TTGTTACGAAAAATTCTCCAGGCGCTTTTTGCCAATTTGTCAAGAAAAATATCTCCTCAAAACAGTTTTTTTTCTTCTTTTTCTGATACAGGTATTATTACGCAATTTCCTAACCGGACAACGCTGTTTACTAGTAATATTTAGATGCATTAATTCATCAATTACAGTGTGCAGAAGGGTAACTCCAGTCGCCCTACGGGCTCCTTCCGTTACCCTTCTGCACACTCCGCAATTTTTCGTCGTCCGTCGTCACCTTTTCCTCATTCGTTCTCGTAAGGAACTCCAAAATGAACTTCATACGGTGTCTTGTATTCCAGCGATTGATGGTACCTCCTAGTACATTGACAATTTAATAGCGAAACATTACACATGTTGGTAATCACAGCATTACCGCCATAGTAGTCCATCAGCAATGTTTCGTAATTAACGTGTAGCAGTACTAGTGTTATAAAATACTTCACCAAACCCTCACGTGCATCACGACAAACCTGATAATCTTTGAGATACATTGGGATTACCGCTCGACCGCCCCATCATCGGCAACAACGCGAACTTGGTCTTAAATCAATCGTGCAGTTCAAAGGATTCATCCCACAGTCACAGAAATTCATGTGCACGTTCGATGTGTTTGCGATAAGTTCGAGCATGGAATGGCACGGCGGGATCGTGCTGGATACCTTCGCGGCGCGCGTGCTGGTTCGTGTCCACCACAGCGGGCGGGTTTGGCTGAACTCGTGCGCTACGGCGAAACTGGTTTGCTCGTTCCCATCGACGATAGCAACGCGACGGCGAATGCTATCCTGCGACTGCTCGACGACCGCGAACTCGTCGCTCGCATCACCGCTCGAGCGCGTGGCTGGGTAGAAGAAGCATTTATCGTCGAACGGATGGTGGAACGATATCTGAACTTGCATCGCGAAGTGCTGAAGAAATGCTCCGGTGGTCGGAGCGCTGGCGCGGACACCAGCTCTCCCAGAATTACCGCGCCGGTTTTGCGTCGAAAGATTTCACGGCGATCCAATAAGAAGTCGTGGTTGTTTTCACTTCATCGTCGCATATCCATTTTCCCAGACGAGGAAACGTGGCCAGCATCGCGTTGGTCATCGGAATTTCCTGCAAGCGATAGCCTGTCTGCTCAAACAAGATTTGATTCGGCGAAACTGTGAGCGCGATTTCAGCGCCGGAAAAATCCGGCAACGATGCGTTCGTCTTCATTTCGCTCACGATCAATTGCCCGCCCGAAAGCATACGGATTTGCCCCGCCTGCGTGGGCGTGATCTTCCATGTGAACACGGGAGTCGCGAGACGGTTTTGTTTCAGCAACGCCTGTGTGATTAGCGAACACGGCGGTGGCGACAGCACCGGACGTAGGCACGTTCCAAAAACCACGAACCCAAGAAACATCGCGCCTGACATCCAGACCCAGCGCCAGGTTTTGTCCGCATTGCGAAGAAGAAAAATTCCACCGCCGCCCACCGCCAGAAAAATCGCACCGCCTGCGATGAAGCGCGCGTCGAAAATAAAACCTTCCGCGATCATTCCGATTCCCACCGCCGCGAGGCCGAGCGCAAATGCAACAATCGCCCAGCGCAGAAATTTCTGAAACGCGTCGTGCGTGGTCAATCCCGCCAGTCCGCGCGCCAGAAAAACCGCGAACATCGCATCCGCCGCCGTGAGATAACGCGCGCGACGCATGTTGCTGAAACTGAAGGAGACGACGAGTATCGCGAGTAATCCCAAAAGAAAAATGGAAGCCTGCTTGTGTTGTTTCCATTTCACCCTCAGTTCGCGACGTTTCCAGATCAGCACGAACGCGAACAACAAAGTCCACGGCATGAAATGGCGTACCGTGGACGTGAGGTAGTGCGTGAAATTTCCTAACATGAACGCCAGGCTCGCAGTGACTTTGTTGCCGACCTGATCGTCAAAGAACGCTTTTATCGCACCGCCGCCGTGCCGGTTCAACATCATCGCATACCAGAACAGCGCGAGAAAAATCCCGATGGCGATGGCGTGCAGGTTCAATAATTTTTTAGTGCGAGCGGAATCTGGTTTTGCCACAAGCCAGAACAGCAAGGCGGCGCCCAATGGACAAAGGCCCAGCAGGCCTTTTGTTTGCACTGCCAGTCCGATTCCACCAAATGCGAGCAGCGGGCCGAGAAAAGTTTTGTCCCCTCGAAACCAGACGCGCGCGAATCCCAACATACTCACAGCAACAAACAGGCAAAGCAACGCATCCGGCGTCGCTCGCGTGGAGAGAGTCAAAACCTCCACATTGCACGCGAGGATGAGCGCGGCCAGCAATGCTGTGCGGCGTGAGTTGAAAATAATTTTCGCCAGTTGATACGTCAGGCAAATCAACAACACGCCCGCCAGCGCAAAGACAAAGCGCGAGCCGAACAGATTGATGCCGAAGATGTGGAACGAACCCGCCGCCGCCCAGTAGGTGAGGATCGGTTTGAGCAATCGGATCTGGCCGTCCGCGAAATAAGGCGTCCAGTAATCGCCGGTCTGCACCATGCGGATGGCTGCGTTGTCGTAGAATTTTTCATCGCCGTGAAATTTTGCAGGACTCGCAATCACCAGCAGCAGACCGAGGCAGAAGATCGCCACAAGGGTGATGTTTGTTGCGCGTGAATTCAAAATGTTGGTGTGTTTTAGAATCACGATTGAGCTTTCCGGCTGGCCGTGAACATGCGGTCGTATCCTATTGAAACGAGTCATCGGGACAAGGAAAACAACTTGCTCCGCGATTGAGGCGAATTAATCTCTGCGCGTGAGCATTCTCGATGAACTGAAATGGCGCGGCCTTGTTGCCGATTGCACCGACACGGCGGAACTGACCAAACGCCTCGCCCATCACGCTTTACTGCGGCTTCGATCCGACGGCGGACAGTTTGCACGTTGGCAATCTCGTGCCGCTGCTTGCATTGCGACGTTTTCAATTGCCCGGCCATCATCCAATAGCAGTCGCGGGCGGCGCAACGGGTTCGATTGGCAATCCCAGCGGGAAAACCGCCGGGCGCCAGCTTCTCACCAAGGAAATTCTCGACCACAACATCTCCTGCGTAAAAGTCCAACTCGCCAAGCTGCCCGACTTCAACACGAAACAAACTCCCGTGCGCCTCGTGGACCGCTGGCATTTCGTTCCTCTATTTTCTGCGCGACATCGGAAAACATTTTTCTGTGAACCAGATGGTCGCCAAGGAAAGCGTGCAATGATAGGAAATTGCCTTTTCCCATGAGGTATCCAACTATAGCAAAAACGAGGAAGATTGCAAGTTTTTTTTGCAAAATTAAAAAACCAAAGCAAGGGAAGTGGGATTGATGGAATCATTACTCGTTGGCTACTATCCCTTATACGTCGTACTCTCGTCGTACCTTGTGGTAAAAGCATATCAAAGCAGATAAAAGCAAACCAGAATTAAATTCCCTTGAATGCCTTAAAAAGACTGATAAAATAAAAGCATAATAAAAGAACGCAGAAAAGATAAAAACAGGTAAAAAAGGCCTTAAAATATGAAGATTACATTTATTGGCGCAACAAGAATGGTTACCGGTTCCTGTTACCTAATACAGACGAAGGATATTAACGTCCTTATTGATTGCGGTCTGTTTCAGGGCACCAAAGACGACAAACAAAAGAATGGAAAGTGCTTCCCATTTAACCCATCTGAAATACAATACTTACTGCTAACCCATGCCCACCTGGATCATTCAGGACTCATTCCTAAACTTACCAAAGAAGGTTTTACCGGCAAAATATTAGCCACAAGCGCTACCGTAGATTTGTGTCGTGTTATGCTGTTGGATTCTGCCCATATACAAGAGTACGATACAGCATGGGAAAATAAGAAACGAATCAGGGCCGGAAAAACTCTATTAACGCCTTTATATACCGTCAAAGAGGCCAATGACAGCTTGGCATATTTTCAGGGTGTTCGCTATAATGAAATAATAAGTCTTGGACATGGGATAAAGGTAAGATTTCAGGATGCAGGACACATTCTGGGTTCTGCTATTATTGAGCTGTGGTTTGGTGGTGATACCGGAGAAAAGAAATTGGTTTTGTCTGGTGATCTGGGCCAAAAAAATTTACCTTTGGTAAAAGATCCAACACCTATAGAAGAAGGTGATTATGTGCTCATAGAATCAACGTACGGTAATCGAAGACACAAAGGAATACAAGAGACTACTGATGAAATTATCCAGGCAGTAACAGAATCATTAAAAAAGGGCGGTAATGTCGTTATTCCCGCCTTTGCCGTAGGCCGGTCACAGGACATTCTCTATATCCTGAATCAAATGTCTCGTGAAGGAAAAGTAAATCCTTTTCAGATATTTATGGATAGCCCAATGGCCATACAAGCAACACGCATTACCCTAAAACATTTGGAGTGTTTGGACAAAGAAACTTTAGAGCTTTTGGAAAAAGGGCAACTCCCGGGAAGGTCGCTTACGTTAAAGTTCACAGAATCTGTTGAGGATTCGAAAGCAATCAATATGGTAAAAAGCGGTGCCGTTATCATTGCTGCCAGTGGTATGTGTGATGGAGGTCGGATTCTGCATCATTTGAAACATAATCTTTGGCGTTCAGAATGTAGTGTTATCTTTGTGGGGTATCAGGCCAGGGGAACGTTAGGCAGAAGGATTGTGGAAGGAGCAAAAAAGGTAGATATCTTTGGAGAAGAGATCGCCGTTAAAGCCAGGATTTACACCATTGGCGGGCTTTCAGCTCATGCAGATCAATTCGGCCTCATACAATGGCTCGGACAATTCCAAAAGAAACCTCGTCGTATTTTTGTAACGCATGGTGAAGAAGAGACTGCTTTAGGCTTTGCCGAAAGCATTAAAAAACAATTGAATATTGATGCTTATGCACCCATGTGCATGGAAGAGGTCGAAATATAAAAGGTTATGAGTAATCCGGTTATTGCAACCGTAATATCATTTATATCGGCTAAAAACGAAAATGTCAGCTCATATCCGCTAAATTCCGAATTAGCTGAAAAGCCTCATCTGCTGTATCGACTAAATGGTAAATATCCATATCTTCACTATCTATAGCATTATTCTTTTTATATACCTGGTTTTCTATCCATCCTAAAAGCGGTGACCAAAACTCTCTGTTTATTAAAATAACGGGAATTGGTTTGCTCTTCTTTGTTTGAATCAGGGTAATCAATTCAAAAAATTCATCAAGGGTTCCAAAACCACCTGGGAAAAAAACATAGACCTCTGAAGCAAATGACAACATTAATTTGCGTATAAAAAAGTGATTAACCGCTATAGATTCCTTGACATATGGATTGGTCTTTTGCTCAACCGGTAATTGGATGTTAATCCCAACAGATTTGCCACCTGCATTATATGCACCCCTGTTGGCAGCCTCCATCACTCCCGGACCTCCGCCAGTAATCACCGCAAAACCAGCCTTGGCCAATTTATATCCTAGTTTCTGTGCCTCTTTATAGATTTCGTCTTCAAATCCACGGCGGGACGAACCAAATATACTGGCTGACAAAGGATAATTTTTTAGGAATTCGTAGCCACTGACAAACTCACCTATAATCTTAAAAATCCGCCAGGATGAGGTTTCCTCAATGTGGCTTTCTATAACTTTGATTATTCGATGGTCAGGAGTTATTGAGACTTTTTTTGTGCTTCTTTTTGTTTTTTTCTCTTTTTTTGATGACATAGATTATTCTTGCTTTGTTATTACCTTCTCACTGCTGTCCAAACGTTCAAGTTTAAATATATCATAAGCATAGTAATATAAATACGATAATAGCAAAAAAGGCTATTATCGATTTAAAATTCAATAGCATACTACAGCCATTCTATTTTTTACAACAACCGGAAAGAAATGGCTAATGAATAAATGTGTTCAACGTTATAATGGCAATTACAAGGTAAAGAGTTTTTCATGCATCGAACAATTTTTTTGTGTGGCATTTGTTCAATTGACCTATAGAAAAAGTCTCCGGGATATCGAAGCTTTGCCTGCGCTCAATGAAAAAGAAACTCTACCGTATGGGAATTCGAAGTAACATTTCCCGGAGTAATCTTGCCCATGCAAATAAAAACCGAGACCGGCGTATCTACGCTGATTTTGCTCAAGTTTTGATTCATATAGCAAGATATCTTTACAAGAATGACAAATTTTGCATAGAACTCGACCAAACGGTCTATGTCCTTGATCCGACAACGATAGACTTGTGTCTTTCTCTCTCTCCGTGGGCGCGATTTAGAAAACAAAAAGACGCTCCTCAAAATAAAACTTGACTGTTCACCTCCTTTTTCGAATGCGACATACCTCTAATTCATTCGTTAAACGGGAAATGGTTATGATTTTTTGTCTCTCGCGTTATAAAGCGGCGACATCTCTCTCAGACGGTTTACAATGGACGGCAGTTTTTCCAGGACATATCGGACGTCGGCGTCCGAGTTGTCAATGCCCAGGCTGAAGAGTATAGTTCCTTGGGCAAGCGCGGCATCAACACCCGTAGCCATGATGACGTGAGACGCCTTCAGCGACCGTGAGGTACAGGCGGAACCGCTTGAAACAGCAATGCCCTGCATGTCTAAAAACAAGAGGACGGACTCACCTTCAATATATTCTATACACAAACTGAGGTTTCCAGGGAGGCGGTTTGTCGGGTGTCCGTTAAGGTACACGTTGCTAATGTTCTTTAATATGCCGTCTTTTAGCATATCCCTTAATTTCCTTACTTTATCTACCCGTTGCGACATTTCTGCGTTTGCCAGTTCAGCCGCTTTGCCCATGCCGACAATTCCGGAAATATTTTCCGTGCCCGCCCTGCGACCACCTTCCTGCACGCCACCTTGTAATAAGGGGAGTATTCTTATCCCTTCTCTCAGGTAAAGCGCCCCAATTCCTGACGGTCCCCCGAATTGATTGGCCGACATGCTTAGCGCATCCACCCGGACGTCAGCAACGTTCACGGGTATATTCCCCACGGCTGCAACCGCATCCGCATGGAAAACAATGCCTCTTTCCTGCGTAATTGCGCCAATTTCTTTTACCGGTTCGATGACGCCGATTTCTCCATTGGCATACATGATGGACACCATTACCGTTGTAGGCTTGATCGCATTTTTGACGTCATCAGGGTTCACCGTCCCATGCTTGTCAACGGGGACATAAGTGACTGTATACCCCGCCTTTTCGAGGGTTTTTAATGGATTGAGGACGGAGAAGTGTTCGATTTCCGAGGTGATGATATGATTCCCCTTTTTTTTGTTGGATTCCAGGATGCCTTTCAAGGCGAAATTGTTGGACTCCGTTCCGCTTGCGGTAAATATTATTTCTCCCGGTTTTGCGTTGATGAGCTTGGCTACCTGTCCTCGCGCCAACTGGATTGCCTCGTTTGTCATCCTGCCGAATTGATGAAGATTGGAGGGATTGCCAAAACCTTCTCTTAAAAATGGAATCATGGCATCAATAACTTGTGGGTGCATGGGCGCGCCGGATGCGTTGTCCATGTATATTTTGTTCATAATATAAAGTCCTTTTAAAAAAATCAACCTATGAGTAATGACAAACCGCAGATAAAGTATTTAATCTCCAATCAGCCCTTTTTAAAACAATGTTTATCAATTAGTTCAATAAGGTGGTCCATGCTGGGTTTTGTCGTATATCCATCGGCGCCCATTTTTTCACATTTAAGCGCCATTTGCTCTGTAATTAAGGATGAAAATATGATAACGGGGACACTCGTTAGGCCAAGGTCCGTCTTTATCCTCTTGCATAACGTCAGTCCATCCATTTGAGGCATTTCAATGTCTAAAATGGCTAGGGAAATGAAATCATTTATTTTACGTCCTTCGGTTTCCGCTTGTTTTTGCAGCGCGACAATGGCGTTGTATGCCTCCTGGCCGTTTTCGAATCCCGCTATATGGATGTAACCAACGGCTCTGAGCGCTTTTGTTACGTGCGTCCTAATCGTAGTTGAATCTTCAGCAAATAAAAGTTTATATGACTTCCGCGCCTCTTCAACGCTGACCTCAATAAGTTTTGGATTGGTCACGGGAACGCCAAAACCGGCGGAGGGGATGATGTCACCCACGATACGCTCAAGATCAAGCATCATGATTTCCGTGCTTTTTATATTGATAGAACCGGTAACGGGTAAAGAATGAGCCTGAAGCATGGCGCTCAATGGTTGAATGTCTTTCCAAGATACACGATGGATGCGATCGACAGCATCGATGACGAATCCCATGACAACACCATTGAATTCGGTGATCAAGACGATTTGCAAGATCGCCTGCTTTTCTCTTTTAATGCTGAGATGCACGTTGAGGTCGATGAGTGGAACTGTCTTGCCGCGCAGCAAAAATACCCCTTGTACGGAGCGGTGTCTGCCCGGCGGCCTTGTAACTGTCAACCGGTCGTACTGTACAAACTCCTTAATTTTAACAACATTTACCCCAAAATGCTGGTTGCCGAGTATAATATCAGCAATTTCCACTTCATTTGTTCCGCTCTCCAGCAATATGTCATGTGCAGCCATGTTTAACCTCCTTGTTAATATCCAAAATCCTTTTGGGAGCAGTATAACTGCGCATAAAGGAAAGTAAATGGTTGGTTTTTACAAAAATGAGAGCTTTTCTCATTTTGCGTATGCCATCGTGAAAATTCTTGTTTGTGAATTTTGAGTTTCTGGTTTCTTGTTGAAGGATTGCCATTAATAATTTCGACAGAAAAATTCTACTCTTAGAAGGGGATTTTGAGGTGGATACGTTGGCGATTATAGAGATTTCATACCGAAAAAACCCACACCTACCCCTCCCAGGACAAAAATAATCCATATAGCCCTGTAGCTCGTTTAAATAAACGTCATTTTCCCATACGAGTTCATGATAATCATATATAGAAGGCGTCTCCGAGCGTGCCCTTCGTGGGAAAACGGAGGATACAGTAAAGGGTTTGTAAATAATAACAAAATACGGCGTGGGTATGCAATGGGATATTTTGCAGAGATTGATTTACAGGGTGTAATGGACAGTTTTTTTCAGATTAGTAGTTGAGAGTAAACTTGGTAAGATAGCATAAAAATGTGTTACGATTTCTCGGAAACTTAATAGCTTTATTATAATCCAAACATCCATTTCCTCGAAGTTTCCCCGCATTTTCTGCGCCCTTTGCGATGAAACGGCATCAGTCTTTTTCGTTGGAACAGCCCTGTAATTTGATCAATCTATTGCGGAGCGTCGTTCTGGGAATGCCTAATATCTCGGCCATTTTTACTTGATTTCCGTTCGTTTTTTGGTGTGCCCACTGGACGAGTTTCTTTTCTACCTCTGTAAGCACGTCTTGTAAATTTATGGTTTGCCTGCAGGACAAATCCATTGATAACAAGTCGGCACGTTTTTCGACTCTTCTCAAATACGCAGGGAGGGTTTCCAGCGAAATGCCCTTCAATTCGGAAAATGCGACCGCGTGTTCAATAACGTTTTCCAATTCCCTAACATTTCCAGGCCAATCATACGCCAAAAGGACGCTCATCGCCTCCGGTGCAACATCCGGTAGGGCATCTTCATGCTGGGATACGAACTTTTTTAAGAAGTAATTAATTAAGAGTGGGATATCCTCCTTCCGTTCACGGAGCGGCGGGATATGAATGGGCACAACGTTTAACCGGTAAAACAGGTCTTCCCTGAAACGCCCTTCTTTTACCAGTTCTAAAAGGTCTTTCTTTGTCGCGCAGATAACCCGCACGTCCAGGCTCAAGGTTTCCTCTCCTCCAACCCTTTCGAACGTTCTTTCCTGAAGCACGCGCAGGAGTTTTACTTGCATATCGAGCGGAATATCATCCACGTCATCCAGAAAAATAGACCCGGCGTTTGCCAGCTCAAACCTCCCCCGCCTTGTTTTAACGGCACCGGTAAAGGCCCCCCGCTCATGGCCGAAAAGCTCGCTCTCCAGTATTTCCCTGTTTAGTGCGGCGCAACTGACGCGGATAAACGGACATGTCCGCCTGGCGCTGTGGTAGTGAATAGCGCCAGCAATTTTTTCCTTTCCTGTGCCACTCTCCCCCTGTATGAGGACGGTGGTATCTCTGCCGGAAACGCTCTTGACATTTTCCTGCACCTTTTTCATGGCCTCACTATCGCCAATAATGTTATAATATTCAAATTCTGCCTGTATTTCCTTTCTTAATCGCGTTACCTCGGCGGTGGTGTTTTTATGAAGCAACGCCCTCTGCAGTTTTATAATTAACTCTTCAGTTGAAAATGGTTTCGATATGTAATCATAGGCGCCTTCTTTAATTGCAAGGACAGCGCCTTCAAGCGTTCCATAAGCCGTCATAATCACAACAATAATTTCCGCATTAAACTTTTTTATTTCCTTAAGAAAGTCCATGCCGCTCACGCCGCCCAGCCGTAGGTCAGTTACCACCACGTCATACTCTTCAGATTTTACTAACCTCAACCCGTCCGCTGCGTTACCAACCGACTTTACCTGATATCCCTCTTTTTTCAGTTGGCTTTCCAATGATATCCTCATCAGTTTTTCATCATCAACAATTAAAACCTTACTATTCATAGACACATCCTGATAAAGAGAAAATGAACTGTCTCAGACCGATTAAAAACGTTTGGAACTGCAGATTTTAAATTTTGCAACAACTCAGCCGGCATCCAGGAAATGCCCGAAGTAGAGCCAACCATAGCTTCTTTTTTGGGAGGGAGAGGGAGATGGAGGCGCAGAAAAGCATCGGTTGTTCCTGCCCGACTTAACTTAACTCTCAAGCCCTACAGTGCCTCTATAGTGCGCCACACCATATCTGCAACCACATTTTCCGGCAGCAGGACGCCGTCTTTTGTGCAATCAATGACTACCCAGTCTTTTTTCCCGTCAGCAATTTCCAAGAAAGTCTGCTGGGCACACCGCAGATGATTCATATCCTTCTCGTGAATATCCCTTTTTTCTCCCGCCAGATAAGCACGATGTCCTTTTCTTTCGACAAGCTGATACGCCATTTCAGCGGGAACATACAACAGAATATTAAGGGTCGATCGCGGAATAGCAAAGACCTTATGCTCAAGGGTATCCAGCCATTGAAAAAATACCTCTTTTTCGGCGGCAGAGCTAAACTTCCCACCCTGATGCGCCATGTTATCACACACATAGCGGTTTGAAATGACAAACTTTCCATCTTCCAGCCAGGCGGTAATCTGCTCTTTTGTCTCCCAACGGTCACCAGCATAGAGAAGTGCCGCCAGATAGGGATTTACCGAATCAGCCTTGCCGAAATCACCTTTCAGATATTGAGTGATCATGTTCGCAAAAAAGGTCCGGCCGTATTGGGGGAAATCAATAGTAACTACGGGGCGCCCCTCCTTGAGCATCCGTTCGTAGAGCAACTTTGTCTGTACCGTCTTCCCGCTGCCATCAATACCTGTTATTATAACAAGTTTTCCTCGCATGGAATAAGTTATCTCCTCTTTTTGCTGAACTTGGCGACTTGTAAAATACTATAACAACCGTTTTGTATAGTGTATCGACTTGCCGTGAATTGGAATTTTCAAATCAAAACCAAGCTACCAAAGGCTGAGGCTTTGCCCCAGACCCCATCTCTGATTTACCGGACGGCAAGATTCTATTCCTCCGCCTCCTTTCTGTCAAGCGATTTTTCGTTTCTCCGCCCGCCGTTTCAGCGTATCGCTTAATTTTCCGGTTTCGTTTTGAAAAGACTTCCTTTTCCCATCCGAGCAATTTATCTTGCGGGGCAGCACTGTAATGGACGGACATTTTTAAACCAGTAGTAGTTAAGAGTCAATTTGTTAAAGTAGGAAAGAGAAGGATGTCTGGAAAATGAGAAAGAATTTTAATACAGACTTATGGTAAAGGTAGCATCGGAAACAGTCAGGGAGGGATTCCAACTCGTTCCTACGTCCACAGACTGGGTCAAATGAGCGCCTACCTCTCTACCGACTTTTTTCAAGAATAATTTCATGATTTACCTTCTTTAGAAAATCCTGATTTTATAAAAAACTGCTTGACAAAGAATTGAAACCATAGTATATTCTTTCTCGTTAGTGGCGATGGAGTTCGCCAAAACTGCTAAATGTTAGCTAATAACTCCTGTTGAAGTCTTTCTTCGATAGGAGTTTTTTTGTTTTGTAGAAACCCCTGTCGAAGACATAATCTCGACAGGGGTTTTTTTGTTGTGGCGGTTACCCGACGCAAAACTAATCCCTGTCCTCAATTCACAAGGAGGGATTTATGGAACAGCTTATTAGTGTTAAACATCTTCGGAGTGCTGGCTTGTTAGGCGCTGAATATACAGAGTTGGATTTGTGTGACGCCTATTTGATGTACTGGCTGTTGCATTGCAAGTCAGATAAGGAACGTATCGTTTTGCGTAATGATAATCACACACTTGATATTGATGGTTATTTTAAGCTGTTTAGTCGGATAGAGATTGAAGCATAGCGGCACTGAAACGAATAATATCATCCTCTGTGCCTTTAATTTGATTCTAAGGAAATGCGCAGTTGTTGGTAGGAGCCAACTCCTGTTGGCGACCGGGTACTTGCTCGCCGTTGTGCATTGCCAATCGCTACCAAACGGTATTTAAAGGAATTTTGTTATGACAAGCGGGGACGCTTGTCATACCGGTTATAAGCTGCCGAAGGCCTATTTTTTCAGGGGGAGTTGTTGCGTGTTAGAGGAATTTACCAAGCACAAATCAGAGATACTGGCCGTCATCGAAAACATCGAATCTTTGGTCAAGGAAGAGGGTGTGGCGACGGATAATCTTTTATCAATGGCCAGGGAACAGTTGATAACGAACTGTTTTAACCTGGTGATCCTGGGGCAATTTAAAAGAGGGAAGACGACCCTTATTAATAGCCTGATCGGTAAAGAAATCCTACCCTCTTCCGTCGTGCCATTGACGTCTATTGTAACGATCTTACGGTTTGGCGAAGAGCTTAGGTGTACTATCTTCATGGAGGATGGCAGCGAGAAGGACATTCGTATAGAGGAACTCTCCGATTATGTAACGGAAAAGGGAAACCCTAAAAACATCCGCGGTGTGCGATGCGCCCGCATTGAGTACCCTTCCTCTTTCCTTAAAGAAGGAATCCTGTTAATTGACACGCCGGGCGTCGGTTCCACCTTCCTGCACAACACGGAGACAACGTATGATTTTTTAGACCACCTGGACGCGGCATTATTCCTTATGAGCGCCGACGTTCCTATCTCACAGGTGGAAAAGGAACTTATTGAAACCATCAAAGGGTCTACCCAGAAGATATTCTTCGTGTTGAACAAGATTGATAACCTGGCCCCGAAAGAGATTGAGGAAATAATCGCCTTTAACAAACAGGTCTTGGAGGAAATGGGGGTTACCGTCGATGAAATCCTGCCTATTTCTGCCAGGGAGGCGCTGAAGGCAAAAGGAGCCAATAACAATATCCAGCTTTCGCAGAGTGGTCTGCTGCATCTTGAAAACACTTTGGGGCGGTTTCTTTCTTCAGAAAAAGGAAAAATTGTCCTGAATACAACTATATCCAAGACACAGCGCTTCATCGCCCGGAAATTATCTCAGATAGCTATCGAGAAAAAAACCCTGGAAGCCTCCGGTGAAGAATTAGCGGATAAGTTGAACACCTTCCATAAACTGGTTACAAACCTGAAACAGGATAGAGAAGATATCGCTTATCTGCTCAAGGGAGAATCCGATAAGTTGTGCTTGAAGGTGGAAGAAATGTTACGGGTTTTAGAGGAAAAAGAGACGTTGAGAATAAAACAACGCCTTACCGATTTCTATGAGAAAAACCCTGAGCTTGGCCCGACCGTTTTTAGGGATGAGATGCAAAAGGTTATCAAGGAAGAGGTCGTCACGGGATTCGACGCATTTAGAAAGGATACCGAGCAAGCGATTTCACAGAGTATTCAGGATGCCTTTAACCGTTTTACGAAACGCTCCAACGATATTATCCGTGAGTTTAAGGCGGCAGCCGAGATACTCTTTGAGGTAACCATGGAACAGACCGAGTTTACCGTGGAACTGACGAAAGACAATAGTTTTTACTACATGGTGCAGGATTACACGGCGCCTACGGAAGAAGAAGTGAAGTCCATTTTACGCACCCTCTTGCCGAAATCCATGAGCAGGAAGATGGTTTTTCACGAGATGATGGAGCGGGTACCTTCCGATGTAGGCCGGAACTGCGGCAGAACACGCTCAGACCTCACAACAAGGATCGGCAAGACCGTTGGCCTTTATGCTAAACAATTAAAAGGGCTTGGAATCGATCTCATAGCGCAAATAGAACAAGCCATCCAAAAGGGACAAGAACGGCGTATGGCAGGTGAAGAGCCCGTGCGGATTGAATTACGTTTATTGGCAGACAAGGCCAATAAACTGGAAGGACACAAGAAAAACCTGGCAAATACGTGGAATGCTATTAATCCGGTTGGCGTAACCCAAGGGACAATGAATATGTAGACGGGCTAAGTATGGTAAGAAAGCGGCGATGGAGTTCGCCTAACTGCTACATGGTAGCTGATAACTCCTATTGAAGTCTTGCTTCGATAGGAGTTTTTTTTATTGAGGAAAAAAACCCCTCGTTGAGGCATTGGTCTTGACAAGGGGTTTTTTTGTTACGCTGCTGTATTTCCAAGCTGAAATGCAGGCTGAAGAAATAATGCCCTTGTCGAATTTTTATAGGAGGGGTATATGGAAAAGGTAGTTAGCATTATTGAGAAGAAGGTACGAGAAGCTTCGTGGGAAGACGTGGCGAATGCGTTGAACACCTTCCGCCATTTTGTTGCAATCCTAAAACAGGATAAGGAAGATATTTTGTATTTGATTGAGGACAAATTGGGTATGTTGTGCTTAAAGGCAAAGGAGATGGTAAAGGTTTTTGAGGAAAAGGAAATACTGCGGATAAAGCAATGCCTCCAGGATTTCTTTGAAAAAAATCCAGATACCAATTCCACCGTTTTAAGAAATGACATGCAGAAAATCATCAAGCAGGAAATTGGTCATGGGTTTGATGTGTTTAGAAAAGACGCCGAGAGGATAATCTCAAAGAATATACAGGAGACAGCCGACCATCTTCTACAGCGTTCCAGCAACATTATCCACGAGTTTAAAACAGCAGTGGAAATCCTCTTTGAGATACCTATGGGCCAATTTAAATATGCTATGGATATATACAAGGATAGTAATTTTTATTGCATAGTCCAGGAACATACGACAACTTCCGGCAATGAGTTTCATTTCATTCTGCGAGCCTTTCTTTCACAACCGGTACGCCGAAAACTGGTTTTGCATGAGATGATAACAGAGATGACATCCAACGTCAGCCGGAATTGTGACAGGACACTCTGTGACCTCACATCAGGGATTTGCACAACGATTGAATATTATACCCGACAACTGAAAGGCCTTGGGAATAGCCCTATTACACTAATAGAACAAGCCATACAAAAAGGGTTCGCAAGTCAAAGGACAGTAAATGGCGCTAGTAAATTAGGCTTTCGGAGGCTTTTAACCGTGTAGTGGCAAGGCGCGCCTTGCCACTACGCGTGCATATAAAATTACTAAAACATTTAATAGCCGGAGGTCTTTTTATGAAAAAGATAGAAGCAATCATCAGGACAGAAAAGTTTACCATCGTGAAGGATGCGCTATCAGTATTGGGCTATCCTGGTATGACAGTTACAAAGGTAACCGGACATGGCAACCAAAAAGGCATTACGGAAATATGGCGCGGAAGAAGGTTTCGTGTTGATCTGTTGTCAAAAATCAAAATTGAAATTATCGTCAGAGATACCGATGTGGAAAAGATCGTCAATACAATCATTAGCGAATCCAGGACAGGAAGTATTGGTGACGGGAAGATATTTGTTTTAAACGTAGAAAACGTTTATCGTATCCGCACCAACGAAACAGGCGAGGCTGCAGCCTGAATGAAATTGCATAACACAGCGTAGCCGTAACCAAAAGGTTTCATTTTGTTTAAGCGGTTTTTGTGTCGGCACGGTTAAAACCGTGCCGACAGAGCTGATGACAAAAAATGTAGGCACGGATTTATCCGTGCCTGGCTTAACTCAATAACACTACAATTTAGGGAGAATAGGTATGCAGACCAGCGCCTTTTTTGTATGCCCGGACTGCGGTAACGTTAAAAAATTCAGCATATTTACGAGCAATTTCCAGGTTGTTAACCAATCTCCGGAGATGGGAATGCGTATAGACGAAAGCAATGTTATGCCAAGTTTACGAGAAGACAACAACTATGTTGAATGCCAGGTGTGTTTTAAAAAACTGGAATACGACACAGCGGTAGATATTGGCAAAAAATATCTTCACGTAAGCAGAAAACTTTCAAAGAAGGTATTCGGCAACCTTTATTTGCAGCCCATGTAGAGACGCATTGCTATGCGTCTCTACGAAGGTTTGAAATTTTGTAATACTTTAGCTCTTTGAAAAAACCATGACATTTTTTTGCCCTGTATGCTGGAAAGAAATACGGCAGGTTGATAAAATCTGCCCTTACTGCAATGCTCATTTACCGGAATACGAAAACAAGCATTTTGAGGAAAAGTTACTCAATGCGCTGAGACATCCGGAACGAGAGACGGTTCAGCGGGCTGTTTACCTACTGGGAAAACGCAAGAGCGCTAAAGCGGTAAAGCCTCTTCTTGATCTCTTTAAGCAAACAAACAATACCTTTTTAAAGATCGCCATCCTCAATGCCCTTCAGGAAGTAGACACGCCGGCGGCAAGGGAGTGTATACGCAGGGTAATTGATTCCGATACGGGCTTGTTGAGAAGGATGGCAATGAAAATAACAAACAGGGTGCGTCATGCTGAATAAAGACCAAAAAAGAGGGCTTACGATAGCCCTTCGTATCGTGGAGGAAAATATGCAGTATGTTGAACAAATATTCAACAACGGCACCTATGATGGCATCCTTTACGATATAAAATGCAACATTGACGAAGGCGTCAAAGTCGAGATTTTTAAAAGGGTATCACTTATAAAAGACCAAATAAAAGCGCTCTCAAAGAAATTTGCTCTCGAAAAAGAACTGAGAGAGCCGGCAAAGGAGATTTTTGGAAAATTGTCTTCATGCTGGAGTATTCTTGAAGATACCAAAGCAAGGAAGTTGGAAAGGTATGGCGCCGTTGCACGTGAGCTTGAAGACGTTCTCGATCCGAACCTTAATGGAATTATAGATTTGATGTTTGATATTGAACGTCTTCTATTAGAAGCGCCCAAGTAGAAATTCCATTCTGTTTCTGGAAAATTACAATGGTTATTGTAACAGTTCAGATCATTACTTGGAACTTAGCGGAGGGTGAACTATTACAGCTTATTTAAGCTATTAATTGCCGTGTACTTTACTTCAATCGGTTAGGCCTTTGGCGACTTTTAACAGCGTAGTGGCAAGGCGCGCCTTGCCACTACATGCACGCACGTTTGAACTTCTTATACATTAAATTATGAAAAACATTACTAAGATAATAAAAATACTTGGTGTAGTAGTCGTTCTATTGTTTTTTGTCACCGTGAGTTTTGCGGCGGTCCAGGCTTCTTTGGCCTCGGAGGAGCCATCCGAGAACAGAGATACGTCCAGAACCGGTAAATATTCAAGATTTTTTGATGAAAAAACCAGGTGGTGTGACGCGTTGGTAATCACTTGCAATGATTTTCGTTTCACCTCTGCCACCCAGGAATTTGTGAATGAAAGATTGGGGTTGAAAGGAAACTGCGACTACCTGTCTATCCCCGGTTCCATACGTAACTTACTCGATTCCAATACCAGGGACATTGTATTAAAGAATTTTGGAATTTCAATGCGACTCCATCACGTAAAACGTCTTATCATCATCGGACACCAGGATTGTAGCATCGGCTATGGAGGGTCAACCAACTTTTCAGAACCGGCAGATGAATATACTACGATTTGCGCTGATTTGAAAAAGGCCCGAAGATTATTGAGACTTAGATTTCCACATTTGAAGGTTTATCTCTATTACGGAACAGTCTTTTTTAAAGATCATCAACACATCTACAATTTTAAGCAAATATTATAAAACCGGAAACTAATAAATTTACCGTATAAAGGTGTTCTCCATGGGAAAAAATAGAGGGATTACTTGTTTTACCCTGGTCTTGTGCTTGATCATTTTTGCAGGTTGTGCCATGAACAAATCAAACTTGCCCGACTTGCTGGTGGATAATCAACAAATAATTACCACGGTGAACGACGCTACTTTACGCTCCGATTGCGACACCCTGTTCATTACCTGCATTGATTATCGCTTCGCAGCCGCAAATCAGGACTTCGTAAACGAAACGTTGAAATTGAAAGACAATTACGACCATATTTCGATACCGGGCAGTATCTGTAATCTTGTAAATCCGGAAACACAAGATCTCGTTTTTAGTAAATTTGCCTCTTCCGTAAATCTTCATCTCATAAACCGGGTGGTGGTAATTAGCCATAAAGATTGCGGCGCATACGGCGGTTCCGTATCTTTCGGCTCGGAACTTTGCGAGTACGAAACTATCTGTAATGACTTAAAAAAAGCCAGGGCGCTCTTGATTGAAAAATACCCGCCCCTTGAGGTAACCCTTTTTTTAGAATCACTGCAGCAGGATGGGGATACAACTAAGGTTCATTTTGAGAAAATACCTTAGTGCCGTGAAGTTGAAAGTAAATGAACGAAGGCCATAACAGTTCACGCAGTGTCGGTAACGGCGGGACACAATCCCCAGTTTCCCTCTTTTTAAGGGGGGACATTCCCCCTTGAGAAAATGGTTTGATTATGGTTTCTTTATGATTATAGAATTGCGAAAAAGACTTCCCACCGCTTACGCAGTGGGCTACGATTGTGTTGCCCCTATCGGGGCATTATGTACGGTAGTCAACCGTCCCCGGTTGACATGATGACTTTTTCCTTATCCCCTTGAAGGAATTTTGTTGTGACAAGCGGGGACGCTTGTCATACCTTCAGAGGTTGACATGATGAATTTCCCTTTTCACAAACGTGATTTATACGATTTATAGCCGTACCGAGTGTTTATGAGTAGCATTAAGTCCACCCCGTAGGGGTGAAACAACCGTAGCCCACTGCGCAAGGTGGGACAATGAGATCACATCAATTTAGCCCCAAAGGGGCGACAGAGAAGGTTGCTTTTAAGGGTGTCTTTTAAAACAAAAAAGTTTTTACGATGGAGGTGTTTATGCCTGACTTGCAGGATGACTGCGTACACAAGCGAAAATCCGCCGTACCGGTTATCGACATTGATGCTTCTACACCGGAAGAAATGGCTGATAAAGCGGAACTCGTAGGCATAGCCAGGACAAACCTTGGCGCTTTAACCCTGCTCGTTCTCAGTATACTTGCGGGGGTCTTTATTGCGCTTGGCACACAACTTTTCGTGTTAGTAACCCATACCGCAACCTCCAGCTACGGTTTAAATCAACTCATCGGCGGTGCGGCTTTCACGCTGGCAATGGTTTTGGTTGTAATCACCGGCGCTGAACTTTTTATGGGGAATCCTCTAGTTGCAATGTCTTTTCTATCCCGGAAAATCACCGGCAGGGCATTTACGAGGAATGCAATCATAGCGTTTATTGGTAATCTTACCGGCGCATTATCCCTGGTGGTATGGCTATACACCTCTGAACAATGGATGATGAGCAACTACCTGCTGGGCGCGAAAATTGTCCTCCTGGCCAATGAAAAGGTAAATACCTCGTTTGGCATCCTCTTCGCGCGTGGAATGATGGGCAATGCCCTGATATGTCTTGGGGTTTGGTTGTGTTACTGCGGCAAAAGTAATATTGATAAAATACTGTCATTACTGTGGCCGGTTTCCTGTCTCATGGCATGTGGGTTTGAGCATGGTGTTGTCAATATGTGGCTTATCCCTATGGGAATTCTCCTGAAAGACAACCGGGCGGTACTGACCGTCGCTGAAAAGGCACACGGCGGGACATTAGACCTTTCCCAGCTTACTTTTTTTAAAGGATTTTTGATCGATAATCTGTGCCCCGTCATTCTTGGAAATGCAATCGGCGGCATTGTATTGGTTGCAGGCGCCTACTGGTTTGTATATTTACACCAAGCCGGGAAGGGAAAGGAGGTTTAAAGGTGAAAGAAAATGACCTGTCGATATCCAGCCAAGCCGCATACACCGGCACAGCACATTCACCTCTGCAAACCGCGTCCATTGTCGAATACAAGGCTGTCATAAGGGCGCGATTGCGTGTGAAGCAAACCTTTATATTGAGTATCCTGGCCGGTATCTTTGTTGCCATGGGCGCCCAGTTTGCCACTTTTGTAACGAGCGATTCAGCCCTACACTTGGGAATGACCTCTCTTATTATGGGTTTGGTATTTTCACTCGGACTCATACTGGTTGAAACTGCCGGAGCGGAACTCTTTACCGGTAATAATCTCAATATCGTGGGCTATCTTAGCAAACGTATTACCACCCGGGATTTGCTCAGGATATGGATGATTGTGTATGTGGGCAACTTTATAGGCGGCCTCCTGATGGTCTCCTGGATGTATATGGCACACCAATGGGAGTTTTTCCACTATATGACGGGCGCAAAGGCGTTGCTTATTGCCCACAAAAAGACTACCCTTTCATTTAATGCTGCCCTGGCAAGGGGTGTGCTGTGTAATGCCCTGGTGTGTCTTAATGTATGGTTATGTTATAGCGGAAGAAGCATGGCAGATAAGGCGCTTTCGGTTCTCTTTCCCATAGGCGGTTTTGTTGCCAGCGGTTTTGAACATTGTGTTGCAAATATGTACTTTATCCCGATGGGTATTATACTGCGAAGAATCCCCTCTGTTGTTGCAACCGCGGAAGAAATGGCGGGTAAAACATTAGACCTCTCACAACTCACCTGGAAGGGATTTTTTATAAACAATCTTTTTCCAGTCACCCTGGGAAATTTCGTGGGTGGCGTCGTTTTGGTCGGCGTGGTATTCTGGTTCGTTTATCTGCGCCCCAACGCCGGCTATTCGCCTTTAGGAGTAGAACCGGACTTTCCAGGAGATAAGAAGTGACTTGAGGTTACGTTGAACATATCAGTGCGTTTATACTATAATCCTGCCGCATCCGTAACAAGTTAGTCTTTTGAAAAATTCCAGGAAAAAATCACACCTTAATCGTTTATCCACTCAAAACTTAGAAGGCACCGTTATAAATTGCTTGTATTTTTACACGGTTACGATTAAAATCAATAATCTTTTTAGAGGGCGTACTATACAAATAGTATCATTTAAGAACGGCATTTGTTGCGGTTTAAGGACAACTTAAAGAAAGGCGAATACATGACCACAGAGCACACGGACTTGTCAATTATCAATCGGGCAAAGGAAGATGACGTACAATTTGTCCAATTGCAGTTTACCGATATTAACGGAAATATTAAGGCCGTTACCATACCGGCAGAGAGGTTCCCGGAGTCTATCGAAAAGGGGATTTGGTTTGACGGCTCTTCGATTGAAGGATTTACAAGGATTTGCGAAAGCGACATGTACCTAAAGCCCGACATAAGCACATACGCCTTGCTTCCCTGGGAAACGGAAGCCCATACGGCCAGGCTTTTCTGTGACGTCCACATGCCCGATGGGTCTCCCTTTGAGGGCGACCCTCGCTATATCCTGAAAAGGGCGCTTAAAAATGCGCGGGCGTTGAACTACGAATACAACGTAGGGCCGGAATTGGAATTCTTTTTGTTCAAGCCTAAGAGTGACGGGCAGATAGTGCCTACGCCACATGATGTGGGAAGTTATTTCGATTTTTCACCAAGGGACCTGGCGGGGAACGTCAGAAGGGACATTATTTTTACCCTGGAAAAGATGGGGCTGAGCGTGGAAATGAGCCACCACGAGGTAGCTCCCGGTCAGCACGAGATAGACTTCAAATACGCCGAGGCATTAAAAACAGCCGAAAACGCCCTGACGTTTAAGCAGGTGGTAAAATCTATTGCGCATAAGCACGATTTATACGCCACCTTTATGCCAAAGCCGATCTTTGGGATATGCGGAAGCGGAATGCACTGCCACCAGAGCTTCTTTGACATTACCACACGGAAAAATGCCTTTTTCGACCCAAGCGATGAATACAAGCTTAGTAAGGTAGCAAGGCAGTTTATTGCAGGGCAACTGCATCACATCCGCGCACTGAGCGCCGTACTATCTCCCACGGTTAATTCCTACAAAAGGCTGGTGCCGGGTTATGAGGCGCCGGTGTACATCTGCTGGGGACAAAAGAACCGGTCAGCCCTTATCCGTATCCCCCGATTTTCTCCAGGCAGGGAGCAGGGAACGCGCGCTGAATTGCGATGCCCCGACCCAAGCAACAACCCATACCTCGCGCTAGCCGTTATGCTGGAAGCAGGGCTTGATGGCATTAAAAATAACATGGCGACCCCAAATCCCGTCGAGGAAAACGTGTACGAGTTCAATAAAGACGAATTAGCATACCGTAACATCGCCACACTTCCCGGTTCTTTAGGGGAGGCAATCAGTGAGATGGAAAAGAGCAGGCTGGTGGAACGGGCTTTGGGTTCTCACACCTACCAGATTTACCTCCATTCCAAAATAGCGGAGTGGGATGAATACCGGATACAGGTGACGGATTGGGAGCATAAAAAATATTTTGAAACAACATAACGGAAAGAAGTGTGGTAATCACTGAAGCCGGTATCCCAGAATGACGACAAAACGTTTGTAAACAAGGATGGTTGGTGTGTTGGTTTTTGTAAATAAGCTTCATCGCTCACAAATCAGGCACGAAAGTTTGGCGTTTTATCAATAAATTTAATCTGGTTTAATCAATAAATGGGGGGAAGCATGGAACTTGGAAACATTTTTCGACACCTGTTAGTCCATAATGAGGCCTTTGTGAAAAGCAGGGACGCCACGAAGTTTTTCGCTTATGCCACGCGCCAAAACCCCTACATTACCCTGGTGACCTGCTCCGATTCCCGTGTGCAGGGGGAAATCCTGGGAATGGATATTTTTAACAAGGTGTTTATTATCAGAAATGCAGGCAATCAGGTGTCAGTTAACAGGGGGTCGATAGAATACTCTGTCCTCGTCCTCGGTACCCCGGTACTGCTCATCCTGGGTCACACCAACTGCGGCGCGGTGAAGTTTGCCACCCATGCCTGTGTTACGAGATCAAAAGAGATTGTTGCCATGACCAAATCCTTTTACAGCGAACTTTTGCGGTCAGACTATTCAGTAATTACCTCCGAGGTAAAGTCTGAGATGCTTCCGCTCATCATCCCCATTGAAAGAGGGATACCGTATTTGAGTAAACTGGGAGATGAATCAAGAGAACTTGCCTATCTTGGACAGGTTAACGTGGATTATCAAATTGAAAAGGCGTTGAAATATTACGGCAACAGGGTAAAGGAGAATAAATTGACGATTATCGGCGGTGTTTATGATTTTGTAGGCGCTTATTCTAAGGAACTGGGCAGGATATTGATTACCAATATCAACGGCATCACCGATACGAAAGGTCTTCAGGAAAGCGCAAGGTCTCTTATTAAACGAATTCCAAATACTGATGAAACAAGCGAGGGATACAAGCTTGTTGCCCGATTGATAGAAGAGAAGGTTATCAGGATTTGATACATGATGCACGTAAGTATCGTGTATCTTGCATCGTGTATCGTGTACAATGGCTATTGATTGTGATATAAATAAAAGTGGCGGCGCTATTGCCTTTGCAGAAAGTATGTGTTCTGACGGCATGTGTTGCTTTACCTGTGTCGTACCGGCAGATAACGGCCATGTTGGCTTTCTCCGGTATTTTTGGAAAAGGGGAACGGGTTCGCCATACGTCAAATTGCTGGTAACCAGTAAAGGGCGTAAAGACGAGTTATATAATTCGTGTAAATTCTTAAATTTTCTCGGCTCTACAAACACCGCAAATACAAGCCTGACCATGGATCTGCGGTGCGGTATTTATAAGAGGCGTCCTTACCAATGCATGGGGTACCCTGACATTGCGGGAGAATCGCCGGACTATAAGATTAGCGGGCCGTGTTTATTCAATGAATATACCGCCGGCAGCAGTTACCAGAAGCTGGTATACAAAAGGGAGTGGCAGGCCTTTTATGCGATTCAAGACCAGGCAAAGGCGTTCCTGAGCGTTTTCCCGGACGAAACCGCTCAATCCGCCCGTGAGACGTTACTGAGAATAGCAGACGTTCGCAAAGCCGTAATAGCCGTGGGTAAAAAGGAAATGGACTATATCCTGATTCCCATCCCTAAAAAGACAAAAAGCGTCCTGTATTTGTCAGAAGACCATGAACCAATTACAACCATACGGCAGGCGTACTGTTGTTGGGAAGAAAAGATACAAAAAAACCTTCAGAACCACTACGGTGAAGAATGGGAAACGCAGTTGAAAAATGCTATAGAAATGGAGGAGAACGATGCTAGTAAAAGAATTGATGAAGACACAGCTCGTAACGCTGAATGCTGACGTAAAACTCGGATTTGCCAATGATATCATGTATTTGGGAAGGATCAGACACCTGCCTGTCGTGCGGGGGGAAGCGCTTGTGGGCATCTTGACACAAAGAGACCTCTATCGCGCCTCGCTAACATCCATCCTTACCAATTGGAAAGAAAATAAAGAGTTTCTCGATTCCATTCGGGTTTCTGACGTGATGACCAAAAACGTAATCACCATCTCGCCGGAAGCGACTATGGAAGACGCCGCACAGATTATGATCGACAAAAAGGTTGGCGGACTGCCGGTTGTACAAGAAAAAACCAAATTGATCGGCCTGATTACCGAGACGGATGTGTTACAATATTTTGTGGATGAAAGCAGAAAAAAAAGATGAGGCTTAAGAAAAAGGAGCAGGGCTATGTGTGACGTGGGCGGCCATATAAGCAGCGATATGATTACGTGGCAGTGTGCCTGCTGCGGCGCTGCAATAAAAGATTCCAACGATGTCGTTGATGGGCTTTGCGACTTGGGGATATGTCTATCCTGCCGCAATTCCCCGGACGACTGGTTACCATTTGTGCGTGATGAGTGGGAAGAGGGTATCTGCGTTGACTGCATTACGCCCTGCGGGCTGAAACGGTAGTCCACTTGCATCTATCAATCCACAGAGGAGCGTCCCGCGATGCGCCAATTCTCCTGATATCATTGCATTAACGGAAGATTTTGTTCACGACTCTGACACATATCTCCTGTCCGTTGCGGAAGAACTGTCACACTTGAAAGCGGAAGAAGGTGTCTTTGCCGTGCTGGGAAATCACGACAACAAAGAACTAACCCTTTATGCCTTATCCAAAAAGGGCTTCCGGGTATTAATCAATGAATTGGTCCCGCTTTATCGGAAAAATGATTATATCCTCATTGCAGGGGTTGATGACTTACGGATGGGAACGACAGACATTGATAAAACCCTTCGCGACGTTAATGGCGAACCGACAATCACGCTATCCCATAACCCGGACATAGTTACTGAGATTAAGCGCGAAAATGTTGATTTTGTTATGGCGGGACACCCTCACGGAGGACAAATATGCATTCCTTTTGTAAAGCCGACCATTATGTATCCACAATTTGATACCCCTTACATGGCCGGACTGTTTCGTGCGAGGAAGGCAATGTTGTATGTAAACAAAGGCACAGGCACTTCCAGCTACCCAGTGCGGTTTTTAGCGCGCCCCGAAATTACCGTCTTTTCCTTAACTACGTAGGAATTTTCAAAGTTTTTGGTAGGCGGCTGGGTGTATGCATACCACTGTGCATTGCCAATCGCCTGGAGGAACGTTTTCCGACAACGACTAAACACCGTCAACCCTCCGTCTTAATCCCTTGTCACAACCTTAGCATTCGTTGTTTTATACAAAAATCGCAAGGTAAGAATAGCGATAACAAATAAAAGGGTGAAGCCGTTTGCCAGGGAAATGATAAGATTTTTCAAATGAATCCCGTAAGCCAGCCACAAACTGCCTCCTATCAACAAGAGGGTAAGCATTACGGGAGAAACATCATTTAATTCCTTGGTTTTTATGCCTCGAATAAGCTGTGGTAAAAAACCCACCGTTGTACAGATTGCAGCAATTGTTCCCATGATAGACCACATCATGATCATTTCCTCGTTATCGGGTGAACTGTTACAGACTTGTTATATATAACAACTTATAATAACATATCATATCAAATATTTCATTTTAATTCATAAATTCAATCGATTAAACTGGACAATTATGTTGACGTCGGAACGTTTTGGCAAAGGATATGTACACTATGGGAATTTGGGAAATTGTTATATTTACCATTTCGCTTATCATAATGTTGATAGGCATGGTCGGCATCATTGTTCCCTTCATACCGAGCATTCCGCTTGTCTGGCTGGGAGCGTTTTTCTATGGTCTCTTTACACGCTTTGAGAAGATAACCTGGCTAACGCTTGCCATATTTGCCGTAGGAACCATTACCGCTATTGTCCTGGAAAATCTAGGCAATATCTACGGCGCAAAGAAGTTTGGAGCCACACGATGGGGAATATTTGGGTCAATCATAGGCACAGGAGTCGGGCTGTACATAGGCGGCCCCGTAGGCTTGATACTCGGCCCCGCTATCGGCACCATTGTCTTTGAGGTTGTCGGAGGCCAAAGCTATAAGGGCGCATTAAAGTCTGGATTGGGGAATTTGGTGGGCTTCCTTGGCGGTTCACTGTTAAAAATCATCATCGGCCTGACCATGATTGCCTTCTTTATTTGGAAGGTATTCAGATAGGAAAGGAGTAGCAGTTTCACTTTTTCATGTTATAGCCAAAAGCTTTTGTTTTTCGAAAAATACAAGCAGAATCCCCTGTATTTACTGGCTTGCGCATCGAAAACCTGGCTTGTTTAGCTATATTTCATATCATATCTCTTGATATCCCTCAACATGCGTGGATAACGAGTTAGAAAATATATTTACGATGGCTTTGTATGTCAATGTACATGCTATTTATGCTTGACTTGTATTATGCTTTTTGGTGAAGTAGAGAAAACTTGTTAACAATTATATTTCCGGCTACGGTCACAACGTTGCAGCGGGCAGCAGTTACGCAACCCAAAGTGGGGGACACCATTGTCATACCTGGTGACTTCGAAAGTTTTCGGAAACACCTTGCTCCGCTTGGCGTTGAGGAACACAATATAACGGATATTAGCAACGCAATCAAGGAAGACACAAAGGCGCAGGATAAACCCACTTTGGGAAAGCGCGTGCAAGCATGGATCGGAAAAATGGTGGTGAAAGCCGCATCAGGTGCCTGGAATACGAGCATGTCCGTTGCAGGCACAGCACTCGTAGATGCCGTAACAAAATATTTTACACCATTAATGCGTGTGGTCAGAAGTGTTGTTCCGCTCCACGCTTAGCTGCCGGTTATGGTAAGCAGTATCCGATAAAACGGAAAGAATATTTTTTATCCTATTAAGGAATATCCCTGGTTTAAAGACGCCAAAATTAAAGAAATCCACAACGTCCAACTGCTTCATAACGTATACCTGCATTGGCTGGAACTTGATGTTGATCTGGAATTAGACTCCCTGGAGCATCCGGAAAAATATCCACTGATTTTTAAACGTCCAGTAGGGACAAAATAGTGGTAGAAATAGTAAGGGCATGCAAACGTAAATGCCTTAGACACGATATGATGTGACATTCAATTATCCTACCAATTGAAGATTCTTGCAATTGCCGCCGGTTGTACCAGTATTGACGTAAAATTTTCTAACCAACCGTTCGAAGCATCCTTACAGAAAACACACAAAAATGTCCAGAGATTTTTATAACAGTTCAGGCGTTATTAAAAAAGCTTGGAATACTCCCCCCCAGTCCCCTTTTCTAAATTGTGAACTACTGCGAGTTCTCAAATAAAATTTAATTGAATCTTGACCATAACTTTATATAATAAATTGTTTATATTTCGCATTTTACATTATATTAGCAGACCGTATGTTTGAAGCAATTACCAATAATTTTGAAAATGTCTTCCGAAAGTTGCGCGGAAAGGGACGCCTTACCGAGTCCAATATCAAGGATGGTCTGCATGAAGTACGACTGGCGCTCCTTGAGGCAGATGTAAATTACAAGGTCGTCAAGGACTTCATTCAGCACGTTACGGAGCGCGCCGTTGGCGAAGAAGTAATCAAAAGTATTGCGCCCGGACAGCAGGTTATCAAGATCGTTCATGACGAACTGGTTAAGCTGATGGGTGAGTCCGACACGACGATACCCTTTAAGGATGGCGAGCCGACCTTGATTATGCTTATGGGTTTACAGGGTAGTGGTAAGACCACTTCCGCCGGTAAACTTGCAAAGCTTATTCAATCAAAGGGGAAAAAACCGTTGCTTGTCGCCGCAGACGTTCAGCGTCCAGCGGCTATCGAGCAGTTAAAGGTGTTAGGAAAGCAGCTTGACGTCCCCGTCTATTTCGAGGATCGTTCTCAGGCGGTAAAGATATGCAAAAACGCCTTGAAATACGCCAAAGAGCAATCAAGCGACGTCGTGATCTTCGATACTGCTGGAAGATTGCATATTGATGAAGACCTGATGACGGAGCTGAAGGAAATTAAGACAAATATCATCCCGCATCAGATATATTTTGTTTGTGATTCAATGACGGGACAGGATGCAGTCAACAGCGCAAAGGAGTTCGACGTCCAGATGGGCTTCGACGGCGTTATATTGACAAAGCTCGACGGCGATACGCGCGGTGGCGCTGCCCTCTCGATACGTGCGGTTACTGGAAAACCGATTAAGTTCGTGGGTATCGGCGAGAAGTTGGACCGGTTGGAGGAGTTCCACCCGGACCGTATGGCTTCCAGGATTCTTGGTATGGGTGATATTGTGTCCCTTGTGGAAAGGGCGCAACAGGCCATCGACCTGGAAGAAGCCGAAAAGCTGAGCAAGAAGATAAGCGACGATTCGATAGGTCTTGACGACTTTCTCAACCAACTCCAGCAAATCAAGAAGATGGGGCCGCTCAAAGAGGTGCTGGGGATGATCCCCGGCCTTGGAAATAAGCTGGAAGGCATGGACGTTGATGAAAACCAACTGAAGCGGGTTGAAGCGATTATCCGTTCTATGACCCTTGAGGAACGTTCAGTACCTGACGTTATTAATGGCAGCAGAAGGCTGAGGATCGCCAATGGCAGCGGAACGACGATCCAGGATGTGAACCAACTGCTTAAACAGTTTCGTTCTATGAAAAAAATGATGAAGTTCATGAAAGGGAGCGAAAAAAGCCTCAAAAAAATGGGGCAAAAAATGGGACAGATGCCCAAGGGGTTTCCGCTTGGAAAGGGAATGTTGCGGTAGTTTGGCCGTATAGTAATTTGTGCGGATTATTGAGTGGTATGGGCAAACTCCGTTTGTCCGTGATTTTAGTAAAAAATTAGCAAGGAGAAGATGATGGCAGTAAGGCTGAGAATGATGAGGATGGGGCGCAAAAACAGGCCGTATTACAGGATTGGAGCCTTTGATGCGCATGAGGAACGGAATGGAAAGGTTATTGAGCGCTTGGGAACGTACGACCCACTGGAGTCAAACGATGAGAAGCAGGTTACCTTGAAGAAGGATCGGGTGGAGTATTGGTTGAGCGTTGGCGCCAAACCTACGGAGTCGGTTGCCAGTGTGCTTAAAAAGCTCGGTATACCCTTTAAGAAATAAGATATGCGGCTCGACGTCTTGACGTTATTCCCTGAGGTTTTTACTAACGTGCTGGAACACAGCATGCTTAGGATTGCCAGGGAAAAGGGGCTGGTGCAGTATCATCTCTTCAACATACGGGACTATGCCAATAACAGACGGTGCGTCGATGACCGTCCCTATGGCGGTGGGCCCGGCATGGTAATGAAGCCTGAGCCGATCTTCCAGGCAGTGGAAGCGGTTGAAGCGGAGGCTGGTATACGTCCGAAAAAGATAGTGCTCACCCCGCAGGGTAGCCAATTCTCTCAATCTGTTGCCGGAATGTTGGCGGCAGAGCCTTATTTGATGCTTATTTGCGGCCATTATGAGGGCTTTGACGAAAGGATACGGATGGGATTGGACGTCATGGAGATTTCCATTGGCGATTATGTCCTTTCCGGCGGAGAGATACCTGCGATGGTGGTTATTGACGCCGTGGTTCGTTTGATACCGGGCGTCCTCGGAGACGTCGATTCTGCAAAAAATGAATCTTTTTTTAACGGTTTGCTGGAGCATCCGCAGTATACCCGTCCTGCCGAGTTCAGGGGTATGAAGGTACCGGACGTCCTGATGTCAGGCCATCATCAAAAGATAAAGGAGTGGCAGAAAATACATGCCATCAAAAAGACCGCCGAAAACCGGCCTGATTTGGTAAAGAAGCCTTAATCCGGCGGCAGGAAGATAAGAAGGTATTTTGTAAATTATAGTCTATAAATAGCCAAAGATTTTTGTGAGGAGACGAAGGTAGTGAATATCATAGACACGTTTGAAAAAGCACAGATGAAAAAAGCATCACCGCAATTTACCATCGGCGATCAGGTGGACGTGTCGGTAAAGATTGTTGAGGGTGATAAGGAACGCATCCAGGTTTTTACCGGTATAGTAATTGCGAAAAATGGCGGCGGTTTTAAAGAGACCTTTACGGTGCGGCGTATTGTGCAGGGTGAGGGCGTGGAGCGCGTATTTCCCATTCACTCGCCGAAGATTGCCGATATCAAGGTAATAAAATCGGGCAGGGTAAGGCGCGCAAAGCTCTACTACATGCGTGATAGAACCGGTAAGGGAACAAGGTTGCAGGAAAAGTTTGTAAAGGAAAAGGAAAGTCCAAAAACGGTTGATGCTGCTACTACTCAGACGGGCGAAAAGACTACTTAGTACGGTACTCGGCGTATTCACGCGACGGGTAGAAGAACCGCCCGGAAAGGGCGACAAGATTGCCATTGGGGCGGAAGGCGAGCAGATTGCCGTCCGCTTCCTGAAAAAAAAGGGGTACAAAATATTACAGCGAAATTACCGAAGTAAAGGTGGAGAAATAGACATTATCTGCTACGATCACGGCTGCATCGCATTTGTAGAGGTAAAAACACGGTTTTCAGACGCTTACGGCGCCCCGGAACTTGCCGTTAACGAGGCAAAAAGGAGACAAATTATAAAGACGGCATCACATTATACCGCACAGAAAAAAATAGAAGGCGTGGACCTGCGTTTTGACGTGGTTTCCATTTTCCACGCGCCTGGTGCGAAGTATCCAACAATAACACTTTTTAAAAATGCCTTTACCAAAGATGATTGTTGATACCCACGCCCATCTTGATTTTCCCGACTACAAGTCAGACCTCGAAACCGTCCTATCCCGCGCGCGAGAGGCTAACGTAGGATACATTATTAATGTGGGAACAAATCTTGCCGCGAGCGAAAAGAGTGTCAATCTGGCGAGCCGGTACAGCAACATATACGCCAGTGTCGGCATTCACCCCCACGACGCAGCAAAGGTCTCCGAACAAACCTGGCAGTCGCTGGAAGCCCTTGCCGCAAGTCCAAAGGTAGTCGCCATTGGAGAAACCGGGCTTGATTACTACCGGAACAAAAGCCCGCACGAAGACCAGCAGCGCGTCTTTGGCAAACATCTTTCCCTGGCGAAGACCCGGAACCTGCCGGTCATCATACATTGTCGCGAGGCAAGCAGTGATTGTTTAAAAATATTAAATACTTATAAAAATGGGGCTTTAAAGGGCGTCGTGCATTGCTTTAGCGGGACGGAAGAGGTGGCAAAGGCATGCCTGGAACTGGGGCTGCACATATCTTTCGCAGGTCCGATTACTTTTTTAAATGGGGCAAATCTGCGGGCGGTAGCCAAATCTGTCCCCGTCGAAAGGCTCCTGTTAGAAACAGATTGCCCATTTTTATCTCCCCAGCCGAAACGTGGCGAACGAAACGAGCCATCCTATTTATCCTTCGTTATCCCGGTTTTGGCCGATATTTATGGGTTATCGACAAGCGATATCGAGAGAATCACAACCTTCAACGCACAGAAACTCTTTGGTATCGGCAAGGCTGGGCAGGATGGAATGGTTGCATATTCCATACGAAATTCGTTATACATAAATCTCACCAACCAGTGCTCCAGTACGTGTTCTTTTTGCATGAGGGAAAGTTATCCCGTCGTTAAGGGACATCTTTTGCGATTACAAAAAGAACCGACTACGGAAGAAGTAATCCGCGCCATTGGCGATCCGGCTAAATATGATGAAGTAGTTTTTTGCGGTTACGGAGAGCCGACGGAACGGCTTGACGTCCTCATTGCCGTTGCAAAGTTTTTGAAGTCAAAAGGGAAGCGCATCCGTCTGGATACCAACGGACATGGAGACCTCATCAACGGCAGGCCAATAGCCCAGGAGTTAAAGGGATTGATTGACAAGATATGTATTAGCTTGAATGCCGAGACGGCGGCAAAATATGAAGCCATCTGCAAACCGGTGTTTGGCAAAAAGGCGTATCCGGCCCTCCTGCAATTTATTAAAGATGCAAAAGATGTCATACCCAACGTCCTGGTCTCTATCGTGGGAATTCCCGGCGTAGACGAAGAGAAGTGCCGGAAAATGGCAGAGGAACTTGGGGTTGATTTCAGGGTACGGGAATATAATGTGTTGGGTTAATTCCCGGCGGGTTTATGTTTGCAACCTGAACCGCACGCAGGGCGAACCTTTCGGTTTGCACGGAAGCGAGGGTACCCCCTACAATAGGTTTAGCCAACTGCATGTTACAAAGGCAAGGTTTGTGTAAGAATTTTTCATTTTATTTAAGCGGGTTGTAGAGCGAAGAGGCTCTTCGCTCTACAGAGAAAGCCGCCAGACGGTGAAGAACGTGATTTTTTGTGTCTTTGCACCCTTGCGGCGTATGAGAAATACATGTTACGAAAAGCGACGATAGACGACGTAGAAAAGATATATAAGCTCATCAATGACTTTGCAGCAAAAGACGTAATGCTGCCACGCTCCTTGAGTGAACTGTATGAAAACATCAGGGACTTTTTTGTGTTCATCCAGGATAATCAGTTTGTTGGGTGTTCTGCCCTGCATATCTTCTGGAAAGACCTTGCGGAGATTAAGTCGCTGGCAGTTATGGAATCTTTCCAGGACAAGGGCATCGGCAAAAAACTCGCCAACGCCTGCATACGTGAGGCGCGTAAACTGGGCATAGCAAAAATGTTTGTGCTTACTTACGTGCCTGAATTCTTTGAAAAATGCGGATTTCACAGGGTAGAAAAAGAAACCTTGCCACACAAGATATGGTCAGAATGTGTTAAGTGCCACAAATTCCCTGATTGTGGGGAAATCCCCTTAACATACGAATTGAATAAAACACCAACGCAAACTACTACTTGACATCTGAAGGTTTTATTGCTATTTTTGAATGCACAAAATGGGATAAAGACTTTAAACGACGTTTCTAAAGGTCAATAACGGGTATGAAATTATTCAATCCATGCAAGAAGAAAGAAATTCCAGGGTTTCATGGGGGTTTTAACCTGCTCGAAACCTATCCAATACGTTTTTGCAACGTTATCGAGAAAGTTTCTTCAGACGTCGCACCCAAGCAATTCGTTTTTAACTCCCCGCAACAAAAGGTAGAACAAGTTATTGTCAATCTTTGCCCGACGGAACCCTGGGCATTGCCCAATTGGGTGACGCTGGGGCATGACACCTCTTCATTTCTGGACAAACTTGCCTCCCTCAGAGCGCAGTGCTTTCCGGCTGCAAGGATCGCCATTGCAATTAGTGAAAAGGAAGGTAAGCACATTACTGAGGCGATAAAATATGCCGGTAATACCAATTGGATGACGGCGCACCCCCTAAATCCTAAATATCCCCAAAACGACCCCGTCGTCCTTTCCAAGGTTGTTTTACATGCCGAAGTTGAGTTCGGCACTGACACCACAACACAGGGCATCCTCATACTTGATGCGCAAACAATCGCTGCCGCTTATGAAAGCAACGTACTCGGAAACAAGGTTAATTCTCGCTTTATAGCCATTTCCGGTACGGGTTTGAAGGAAAACGAAATAATCCGGGTAGAACTGGGAACGACCATCGGAAAGCTGCTTGAAGGCAGATCCAAAGCAAACGGCGCACATCGCGTGTTTGTAAATGGCCCTTTATGCGGCAGGGAAGTAACGGATTTATCACAGGAAATCGACTGGTCTGTAAACAACATCGTAGTCCTCGAAGCATTGAATGTGAAAGTCATGTTCCCGATGATCAAGCAAGAGGAAATGTCATTTACCACCAATATCCTCGGCGAGGTGAGACAGTGTGTGTATTGCAACTTTTGCGATGATATTTGCCCAATGGATTTGGAACCGGCGCTCTACTACCACAGCTATACCAGGGGAGAGGGTCACAAGGCCAGGTCATATAATCTGGGGAAATGCATCGAATGCGGCTTATGCAGTTTCATTTGCCCATCCAAGTTAGAACTCCTGCAAACAATAAAGGCATGTAAGGCTTTGGATTAACAAACATGAAAAAAATACCCCAGCCAATTGAACGTATGTTAGATAAGACCTTCGACAGGATGGAATCCTTTGTTCATTCCCACAAGAAAGTCAACTTCCTTTTCGGCGCGCTCTTTTCCGCCTTTGACGGTCTTCTCCGCAGCAGCAAAGACACGGCGGCAACGCAGCCTTTTATCAGAAACAACTACGATGTAAAAAGATTTATGGGCGCCGTCCTCGTGGCATTAGTAATCGGCTGGGTGTTTCCCGCAATCTACTTTTACGGCTGGCAGTGCGTTATATCAAAGCTCATAGTCTCGTTTATCATTGGCGTCTTTGTGGTTGACGTGCTTTGGGCCGTTATTGCACGTGAAGAACATATCAGCGAGGGTGGATTTGTTTCCTGCCTTCTCGTCCCCGCCATCCTGCCCCCACAAGCGCCGCTCTGGCTCGTGGGCTTAGGTGCAGCGTTGGCTATTATTTTCAGAAACGTCCTGGGCGGCGTTGGACACAACTTGGTCAATCCTGCCATCTTCAGCCGCTTATTTTTAACGATCTGCTTCCCATCCTTCCTTGTGATGGGCTATCAGGCGCCTTTTACCGGCATGCCTGACCTACATTCATTACGGTACGGGCTTGACGCCATTACCCACGCCACGCCATTAACAGCGTTTAAGGCAAATGGAGAGGTTGCGTCGTTCTTTTCCCTTTTGATGGGTACTTCAGGTGGATCGCTTGGAGAGTCGTGTCGAATACTACTGATACTGACGGGTCTGTGGTTAGTTAAACTAAAAGTGGTAAATTGGAGAGTTCCGCTGTCGTATCTCGGCAGCGTCTTTGTCTTTTCACTATTCTTCTCCCTCATTCTGGGGAAATCTGTAGCCCCGCCCATTTTCCAGCTCATGAGCGGTGGCCTCATCCTGGGCGCCTTTTTTATGGCAACCGACCCTGTCACAAACGCCTATAGTCAGTCTGCAAAGTGGATTGTGGGCATTGGTTGTGGGTTTGTTACGGTACTGATAAGAGACTTTACCACGTTGTCGGAAGGGGTAATGTACTCCATACTGCTCATGAATCTCCTCTCCGTCCCTATTCAATCCTTGATGGTAAAGATACGTTACCGTTCGTAACCGGCCGTCATTGGTATTGGCAATTCGATAATTTCGAACATCATCCGTTCTTCTCACAAACAGGCTATGTCACAAAGCATTCTTGCAACGGTTTGCAGCAAAACACGCCTAAAAGGTCTGCAAATATTTCGACAAAATTATGTCCAATTTTCCCACCCATCGGGTGGTTTTAACAAGGCGATAGGTAAGGAATAATTTTATTATGAACGTTAGAGACGCCATTATGAAACGCCGAAGTATAAGGAAATTCAAGCCAGATTCAATAGGCGACGATGTTATATTACAGTTATTGGATAGCGCACGGCTAGCGCCGTCCGGCTCCAACACACAGCCCTGGCGGTTTATTGTAGTGAAGGACGCCGAAATGAGGTTGAAATTGCAAGCCGCGTCCTATAATCAGCGCCACGTCGGCCAGGCGCCGGTAATTATCGCCTGTTGCGCTGATATCAAGGCGTTCGGGGAATTCCCGGAACGGATAGACGAGCTCATTGCGGCCGGCGCTCTGCCGGAAAAAACCCGCGAGGTTTTTGTTCCATCACTAAAGAAGGGCGGAATGAATGCCGATATCAAGTGGCATTTGCTGATCGCAGCAACGGGAAATACAGACATAGCTATTGAACATATAGTGCTTCAAGCGGTGGACTTGGGATTGGGAACCTGTTGGGTGCGGTGGTTTGATGATAAT
>Ga0315281_10001325_pt1 | contig 36318 bp, 41 predicted proteins | sample YL17G07_0_MG_FD_204540 | JGI IMG/M metagenome (GOLD analysis project Ga0315281, IMG submission 204540) | Sediment microbial communities from Yellowstone Lake, YNP, Wyoming, USA - YL17G07_0 | ecosystem: Environmental > Aquatic > Freshwater > Lake > Sediment | place: USA: Wyoming | collected...
TTCGGTAACCGGTGTTGCTTTTGACGTTGGGACCCGTAGCCGCCGCCGAGCATCGCAGCCTCGGCCGGGAGGTTTCGCGAGCCGGTGTCTGAGCCGGGCGCGGTTTTTTGCACTCGGCGAGTTCGGCTCGCGCCCGGCCGGGGCGAGAAGCGCAAGGGGGTGTCGGCGGCTCCGGGGCGTGCTTTCTTTCGGTTACCTTTCTTTGCACGAGCAAAGAAAGGTAACCCGCTGCCGCGCGGCCAGCGGCATCATTGCTGTTAGCAGTATCGCCGCAGGCGATTTCAATTATCACCCCTCACCCTTGCCCTCTCCCGCAAGGGGAGAGGGGAATAATTATTTCGGCTTTCGCCGGAATGACGGAAGGCATGCATCGCCGCAGGCGATTCAACACCACCCTCTCCCCAGCCCCTCTCCCTAAAAGGGAGAGGGAAATAAAAAAAGCCCGCTGCTTAGCACAGCGGGCCTTCTCATTCATGCCTGTCCAGCTCAACAATCAGAATGGGATATCATCATCAAAATCGCTCGGCGGGTTGCCCGGCTTGCCGCCGCCGCTCGCTGCCGTGGCCGGTGCGCGGCTGCTGCCAGCGCCGCTGCTGCGACCTTCGTCGCTGCTCTGGTCGAACTCGGACGGGGCGCCGCGGCCTTCGCGGCTGCCGAGCATCTGCATTTCGCCGGCGACGATTTCGGTGGTGTAACGGTCCTTGCCTTCCTTGTCCTGCCACTTGCGGGTCTGCAGGCGGCCTTCGATGTAGACCTGCGAGCCTTTCTTCAGGTACTCGCCGGCGATTTCCGCCAGGCGGCCGAAGAACACGACGCGGTGCCATTCGGTTTTTTCTACCTTCTCGCCGCTGGTCTTGTCTTTCCAGGATTCGGTGGTGGCGATGGTGATATTCGCCACGCCGCCGCCGTTGGGGGAATAACGCACTTCCGGATCCTTGCCGAGATTGCCGACCAGAATCACTTTGTTTACGCCGCGTGCCATGTGGTGTTCTCCATTGGTTGAGCACAGAGTGCAATACTGTTGAGCGCCTGAATAGCCTGGAGCCCTTCCCGATTCTCTGTGACGGTTACTGGGAGCGGCTATCTTAAGCCCAAGCGCGCGGGGCGGCCAAGCGCAAAAATATATTTATTTGTGCGGACCGGCCGTGCGCAAAAGAGCCGCACAAAATCGCGGCATTACGGGAGGAACATCAGGAAATGCTGAAAGACCCATGCGCGCGCATTCCAACCGGTGGGGATCGTTGTCACGCCATTCGCGCCATGCCCTTGTTACAATGCAGCACGTCGACTCAGCACCACACCCATCGAGAAGAACAATGCGTCGCTTGTGTACGTCTGCCCTGATCTCCGCCACCCGCGCAGTGCCGTTGCCGTGATGCGCAAGAACCTGCTGTTTTACCTGATCACCCTGCTGGTGTTCGGCAGCGGCATCTACTTCGTGCTCGACTACGGCGCGCAACTGTCGCCCGCTGTGCACGCCCCGGGTATCGGTAACGGCTCCGCCGTGACCGCCGGCGGCGCTCCCGGCCTGGCATTGCTCGATCGCCTGCACACCCCGCTCGGCGTGCTGCTCATGCAGTTGATCGTGATCATCCTCGCGGCGCGCGCGATCGGCGCCGTGTTTTTGCGTGTCGGCCAGCCGGCCGTGGTCGGCGAGATGCTGGCCGGCATCCTGCTCGGGCCGTCGCTGCTGGGCCTGGTCCTGCCGCAGGCGCAGGCCTTCCTGTTCCCGGCGGCGTCGCTGGGCGCGCTCAGTCTGTTAAGCCAGATCGGCGTCCTCCTGTTCATGTTCGTGGTCGGCATCGAGGTCGATTTGCAGCACCTGCGCAAGAAGGCGCAGGCGGCGGTGCTGGTGAGCCACGCCAGCATCATCGTTCCCTTCTTCCTCGGCGTGGCGGTCTCGCTGCTCATTTATCAGACCCTGGCGCCGGCCACCATCTCGTTCAGCGCGTTTGCGCTGTTCATGGGCATTGCCATGAGCATCACCGCGTTTCCGGTGCTGGCGCGCATTCTTGAGGAGCGCCGCCTCACGCGCACGCCGCTCGGTGTCATTGCCATCGCCTGCGCGGCGGTGGACGACATCACGGCCTGGTGCATGCTGGCGGTGGTCGTGGCGATGGTGAAGGCCGACGGGCTGATCGGTGCGTCGCTGACCATCGCCCTGGCGCTGGTCTTTATTTTCACGATGCTGTTCGTGGTCCGCCCGCAGGCGGCGCGCCTGCTGCGCGCGGAGGACTTCAACGAGACCCACAGCAAGGGGCTGGTGGCCGCGGTGCTGATCTTTGTGTTTGTCTCGGCCCTGCTCACCGAGGCGATCGGTATTCACGCGCTGTTCGGCGCGTTCCTGGCCGGCGTGGTGATGCCTTCGAACAGCCGGCTGCGCGGCTTCCTGCGCGAACGGCTGGAGACTTTCAGCGCGGTGTTCCTGCTGCCGCTGTTCTTCGCCTTTACCGGGCTGCGTACCCAGATCGGCCTGCTGGATGACTGGCCGAGCTGGCTGCTGTGCGCCGGACTGATTGCGGTGGCCATCGCCGGCAAGCTCGGCGGCAGCATGCTGGCGGCGCGCTGGACCGGCATGGGCTGGAAGGATTCGTTCTCGATCGGCGTGCTGATGAACACGCGCGGCCTGGTCGAGCTGATCGTGCTCAACATCGGCTACGACCTCGGCATTCTCTCGCCGCGCATTTTCACCATGATGGTGCTGATGGCGCTGGTCACGACCTTCATGACGGGACCGATCCTGTCGCTGCTCGGATATGGCCGGCGGGTACCAAGCCCTTAGTGCGCCAGACAAGCCAAGAGCCGGAACCACGGGGTGCACGGGGAATAATTTAGAAAACCGAGAAATCGGTGTTGGGCCACTTGTCCTCCCCGTGTTTCCCCGTGGTTTGGAATTTTGGTTCTCGTCTTGATTGAGACTCTTCTCTTCTTTAGGAAGCGCTGAAGGATTCGAGCTGCTGCTTGTCGAGTTTCCCCGGGTCGACCTTGAGGTAGGCGATGCCTTCCTCGGCGATCACGATCGCCTCGGCCACGCCCGGCACGGCGGCGAGCTTGCGCGCGAGCTTCTCGGCCTGCGGCGCGCTCTGCGCGCCGACGCGGATCTGGCGGGAAGCGAGGAACCGCGGCTCGCGCATGCTGACGACCAGCAGCAGCCATACCGCGATCGCGCCAGCGGTCAGCAGGAACACGCCGGTTGCGCCATAGCCGGAAATCAGCCCGGCCAGCGCACCGCCGGCGAACGCGCCCAGGAACTGCGCGGTGGAGTAAACACCGATGGCCGCGCCCTTGCTTTCGCTCGGCGCAAGCCGCGAGATGAGCGAGGGCAGCATCGCCTCCAGCAGATTGAAACTCAGGAAGAACAGGAACAGGCCGAGCACCAGGCCGGTCTTGGTGCTCACGCCAAACAGGAACACCGCCTGCGCGGCGAGCAGCACCGCCACCGCCCCGCCCAATACCAGGCGCGTGGCGCGCTGGCGGTTGGCATAGATCAGAAACGGCAGCATACCGAGGAAGCCAAGCAGCATGGCCGGCAGGTACAGCTTCCAGTGCGCGGCCGACTCCAGCTCTAGGGTGTGCACGATGTCGCCCGGCAGCACCACGAACATGGCGGTCATGACCAGGTGCAGCACGAATACGCCGGCATCGAGACGCAGCAACTGGCGGTCGCGCAGGATGCGGCCGAATTCCGCGCGCAGGTTGCGCGAGCAGTCGCGCTCGCGGCGCACCGGTGTCGGCAGCCCGAACAGCACCACGCCGATCGCCGCCAGCGCCAGCGCGCCGGTGAGCCAGAAAATACCCGGTACGCCGATCACGCCGTCCAGCACCGGTCCGAGAATCAGCGACAGCACGAACGAGGCGCCGATGGTCATGCCGATCGCGGCCATGGCCTTGCTGCGCTGTTCCTCGCGCGTGAGATCCGCGACCATGGCCATGACCGCGGCCGGGATGGCGCCCGCGCCCTGCACCGCGCGCCCCACGATCACCATCCACAGGGAACTCGCGGTGGCGGCGAGCACGCTGCCGGCGGCGAAAATCAGCAGCCCCGCGACAATCACCGGTTTGCGCCCGACATGGTCGGAAGCCATGCCGAAGGGGATCTGCAGGATCGCCTGGGTCAGCCCGTAGATGCCGATCGCCAGACCGATGAGCAAGGGCGTGTGGCCCTCCATGCCGGTCGCGTACAGCGCGAACACCGGCAGGATCAGGAACAGCCCGGCCATGCGCAGGGCGTAGATCGAGGCCAGCAGCGCGACCGCGCGCCGCTCCAGGGAATTCATGGGATTGGACTTCAAACCGGGGATTCCTTTGGCAAAGATCGTGGAACGCCCGTATAGTAGCATGTTCGATTTTTCATCGGTAAGCCCATGGACGTCATCCGTATTCGCGGCGCGCGCACCCACAATCTCAAGAACGTGGATGTCGACCTGCCACGCGAAAAACTCATCGTAATCACCGGCCTGTCCGGTTCCGGCAAGTCTTCACTCGCCTTCGACACCTTGTATGCCGAGGGCCAGCGCCGCTATGTCGAGTCGCTGTCGGCCTACGCCCGCCAGTTCCTGTCGGTCATGGAGAAACCGGACGTGGACCTGATCGAGGGCCTGTCGCCGGCCATTTCCATCGAGCAGAAATCCACCTCGCACAACCCGCGCTCTACGGTCGGTACGGTTACCGAGATCTACGATTACCTGCGCCTGCTGTTCGCGCGCGTCGGCGAGCCGCGCTGTCCGGAGCACGGCGGCACCCTCGCCGCCCAGACCGTGAGCCAGATGGTCGATCACGTCCTGGCCCTGCCGGAGGGCACGCGCTTGATGCTGCTCGCGCCGGTGGTGGCCGAGCGCAAGGGCGAGCACCTGCAGATTCTCGATAACCTGCGCGCCCAGGGTTACGTGCGCGCGCGCATTGACGGCAAGGTGGTGGAGCTGGACGAGGCGCCAGTGCTGGAAAAAAACGTGAAGCACAGCATCGAGGCGGTGGTCGATCGCGTGGTGGTGCGCCCGGACCAGGCGCAGCGCCTGGCGGAATCGTTCGAGACCGCGCTCACGCTCGGCGATGGCGTGGTGCGCGCGGTAACCGTGCCGCTCGAAGACGACGCCGCACAGGGACGTGCAAGTGTCGCGGAAGGCAGGACGCCGGGAGCGACCCCGGAACCGAAGGTCGAGGAACACCTGTACTCCGCGCGCTATGCCTGCGCGCAATGCGGCTACTCGATCTCGGAACTGGAGCCGCGCCTGTTCTCGTTCAACAACCCGGCCGGCGCTTGCCCGTCCTGCGACGGCCTGGGCGTGCGCCAGTATTTCGACCCGGCGCGCGTGGTGAGCGAGCCGGGGCTGACGCTGCCGGCCGGCGCGATCCGCGGCTGGGACCGGCGCAATGCCTTCTACTTCAGCATGCTCGAATCGCTCGCGCGCCACTACAAGTTCGACATCGACACGCCGTTCGAAGACCTGCCGAAAAAAATCCGCGATGTGATCCTGCACGGCAGCGGCCCGGAGCTGATCAACTTCGCCTATTACAGCGAGCGCGGCGGCACGCACAAGCGCAAGCACGCGTTTGAAGGCGTGATTCCGAACATGGAGCGCCGCTATCGCGAGACCGACTCGAACACGGTGCGCGAGGAGCTGGCCAAATACCTGGGCGCGCAGCCCTGCGAAGACTGCGGCGGCAGCCGCCTGCGCATCGAGGCGCGCCACGTCAGCATCGCCGGCATGGCGATCCACGACCTCACGCGCCTGCCGATCGGCGGCACGCTCAGCTTCTTCCAGAACCTGAAACTCGAAGGCGCACGCCGCGAGATCGCCGACAAGATCGCCAAGGAGATCCAGAGCCGGCTCGGCTTCCTGGTGAACGTCGGCCTCGATTATCTCAACCTGGCGCGCTCCGCCGAAACGCTCTCGGGTGGCGAAGCGCAACGCATTCGCCTGGCCTCGCAGATCGGCGCCGGCCTGGTGGGCGTGATGTACGTGCTCGACGAACCCTCCATCGGCCTGCACCAGCGTGACAACGCGCGCCTGCTGGAAACCCTCAGACACCTGCGCGACATCGGCAACACCGTGATCGTGGTGGAGCACGACGAGGAGGCGATCATGTCCGCCGACTACGTGCTCGACATCGGCCCGGGCGCCGGCGTGCACGGCGGACGCATTATCGCCGAAGGCACGCCCGAACAGGTGGCGCGCAATCCGCTATCCGTTACCGGCCGGTATCTTTCCGGCAGCGAGCGCATCGACATTCCGCCGCAGCGCACACCGAATGATGCCGGGAAACAGCTGGTCATCCGCGGTGCCACCGGCAACAACCTGAAAGCGGTCACGGCCTCCATTCCGGTCGGCCTTCTGACCTGCGTGACCGGCGTTTCCGGTTCCGGAAAATCCACGCTCATCAACGACACGTTGTACGCCGCCGCGGCCAAGCATCACTACGGCAGCAATCTGGAAGCCGCGGCCTGCGACGGCATCGACGGTCTCGATCTGTTCGACAAGGTCGTGGACATCGACCAGTCTCCGATCGGACGCACGCCACGCTCCAACCCGGCGACCTACACCGGCCTGTTCACGCCGATTCGCGAGCTGTTCGCGGCCGTGCCGCTGGCGCGCGAACGCGGTTACGGACCGGGCCGCTTCTCGTTCAACGTGCGCGGCGGGCGTTGCGAGGCCTGCCAGGGCGACGGTCTGATCAAGGTGGAGATGCACTTCCTGCCGGATATCTATGTGCCCTGCGACGTGTGCAAGGGCCAGCGTTACAACCGCGAGTCGCTCGACATCCGCTTCAAGGGCAAGAACATCCACGAAGTGCTGGCCATGACCGTGGAAGAGGCGGCGCAGTTCTTCGACGCCATCCCGGTGGTGAAACACAAACTCGACACCCTGCTCGACGTCGGCCTGTCGTACATCACCCTCGGCCAGAATGCCACGACGCTCTCGGGCGGCGAGGCGCAGCGCGTGAAGCTGTCGCGCGAATTGTCCAAGCGCGATACCGGCCGCACCTTATATATCCTGGATGAGCCGACCACCGGCCTGCACTTCGCCGACATCCGCCAGCTGCTCGCGGTGCTGCACCGCTTGCGCGACCACGGCAACACCGTGGTGGTGATCGAGCACAACCTCGACGTCATCAAGACCGCCGACTGGGTAATCGATCTCGGGCCGGAGGGCGGCGACGGCGGGGGTCGCATCCTCGCGGCCGGCACACCGGAAGATATCGCGCGCCATCCAGAGTCGCACACCGGGCAGTTCCTGCTCCCGGTGCTGGAGCGCCACACCAAGACGCAACGCAAAGCCGGCTGACTTTGCCCTTTCCCGCCTCGTCAGGCAACGCGCATCTGCCAGGTGGGCACACCGGATTCCAGTAACAGCCCGTGACGCACCAGCCAGTCGCGCGCATCGTCAGCATCCTGCGTGTACCACGCGCAAGCGGAGCCGAGGCGGAAGGTGTAGCCCCAGGCATCCATGTCGGCACAGATCGCTTCGGCGGTTAACCCGATGTGGCCAGCCAAAATGATTTGCAGATAACACACCGCATCCTCTTCGGCATATTCGCCACCGGCATCGGTGTGCAGCGCTGCGCGGCGTGTGGCATCCATGCACAGGACGTGGCAGGCTTCGTGCAACGCCGAGTGCACGGGCGTGTCGGCACGCACATGGATAACCTGCCCAACCAGCCCCGCCTCGGACTCGCCCCAGTAACTGCCGGGTATCGGTGCGTCATTGGCCACGCGCTCAAGCGTCAAGCCATAGCGTGCGAACAGCCCGATGAGCTGAGTTACCGCCATCTCGGTACAGCGATGCATGGCCAGCCGCAGCTAGGACTGAAGCAGCTGTGCGAGCGGCACCGGCTCGCTGATGCCATAACCCTGCGCGTAGTCCACGCCGAGTTTGCGCAGCTCTTGCAGGATGGCGTCGTTCTCCACGGATTCGGCGATGGTGGTGAGGCCCATCACATGGCCAATCTGGTTGATGGCGTCGACCATGGCGTGATCGACAGGGTCGACCGCAATATCCTGGATAAAGTTGCCGGCGATCTTGAGATAGTCGACCGGCAGACTCTTCAGGTAACCAAACGAGCTGAGTCCGCTGCCGAAGTCGTCCAGCGCGAAGCGGCAACCGATCGCCTTGAGCCGGGACATGAAGCCGATGGCGCGCGTCAGGTTGGCGATGGCGGCAGTCTCGGTGATCTCGAAACAGATGCGCGCAGGCGGAATGCCGGATTCGCGCAAATGCGTCACCACAAATTCCAGAAACTGATCGTCACACAATGACTGGCCGGAAAGGTTGATGGCATACATCTCCGGCTGATCGGAGGTGCCCGCGGACCAGCGGTTACGGCCAACCATGGCAAAGGCGCGCTCCACCACCCAACGATCGATATTGGGCATCAGGTAATAACGTTCCGCCGCCGAAATGAATGCGTTCGGCGGTATCAGGCCTGTTTCATCTTCATGCAATCGAACCAGGATTTCGCAAAAGGTCGGGGCGCCGGCCGCAAGCGGGATCATGTGCTGACCAAAGAGCTGAAAACGATTTTCCTCCAGGCCGTTCTTGATTCGCTGCACCCACTGCATCTCGCCGTGTCGGCGCGCGAGCGCATCGTCATTCGGCTGGTAAATGTGCACGCGGTTGCGGCCCAGGTCCTTGGCCACATAACAGGCCGAATCAGCTGCGCTCAATACCTCGGTCATGCTGCCACTGGCTGCCGTGATCGGCACCAGGCCGATGCTCACGCCCATTTCGAAGAAGCGATCCTGCCAGGCAAAGCGGAAATCCTTCACCGTTAGGCGCATGCCGTCCGCGAGGTGATAGGCCGTTTCCTGATCGCAATTTTCCAGGATCACGCCAAATTCATCGCCACCGAGACGCGCCAGCATGTCGCTGGCACGGACTTTCCCGTGCAACTGGTGAGTCAGCTGCTTCAGCAGCTCATCGCCCGCGACGTGGCCGCAGGTGTCGTTCACGATCTTGAACTGATCGAGATCCAGGTAGCACACCGCATGTTGACTGCCGTCAGTGCGCGCGTTTTCCAGTATTTGTTGCAGCCGCACCTCGAACTCGTGCCGGTTGAGAAGCCCGGTCAACGAGTCGTGCGAAGCGAGGAACGCCATTTTGTTGGTCAGGTGCTGCATCTCGGTGGTATCGTGGAACACTACGACAGTGCCGATAATGCGGCCCTCCTGATTACGTATCGGTGCGGCCGAATCCTGAATGGAAAAATGCCGGCCATCCTTGCGCAGCAGCGAGTGGCGGCTCTCGTGCCGCATGATCCGTCCATCGTGCAGGCACACGCTCAACGGGTAACCGCGCTCACGCCCGATACGTTCATCGATCACCCGGAAGACGTCGGCCAAAGCCAGTCCTTCCGCCTCCTCCGCCTGCCAGCCCGTCAACTCTTCAGCCACCGGGTTCATGTACACGACATAACCTCCGGCGTCAGTGGTGATCACCCCATCGCCGATCGATTCCAGCGTGACCTGTGCGCGCACGCGCTCCTGGAACAGCGCATCGGCCGCGCGCTTTTGTTCGTGGCGGCGTGCTTCGCTCAGCCCTTCGGCCATGGCATTGATGCCGCGCTCCAGGGAACCAAGTTCACCGCCACAATTCACAACCACACGCTGCTCAAGATCCCCAGCACGGATCTTCTCCACTGCCAGGGTGAGTTGGATCACCGGCTCGCTGATGGATCGTCCCAGCCGCCAGGCAATGACTGCCGTAACAAGCAACCCGACGAGCGTTATTAAAAAACTTTCCAGCAAAATCTGGCGTGCGCGCGCGCTGGTCGCCGCATCCGACAATTCGACGGAAATCCAGCCGAGCCGGCGGGGCGCAGTGCGGGGAATTGTCCGGCTCTTTCCGCGGCCTGTCTCTTCGCCATAGTCTTCGATGTCCACTTCGCTACGGTCGATCGGTGCAAGGAAAACAAGATTGCTTTCGTGTCCATCGCTTTCAATCAGGGCAATATTCTCCGCCTGCGCCAGAACCTCGCCACTGACATCGTTGACCAGCACGCGTGACACATCCTTCTCCTGAACCGCTGCGGAAACCAGCCGGTCAAGAAGCGCCCGATTGCCCGCGAAGACGCCATACTCGCAGGCCGGAGCGAGCTGCCGTGCAATCGCCTGACCATGATCATGCAATGCGGTGTCCAGATCGCGAATCCGGTTCACGGTGGAGTGTGCGGCCAGGAGCAGCACAATGATCGTGAGCGGCGCCAATGCCAGCAGCAGCAGGCGTGTGCGGACGGGAAGATTATTCATGGCTGTTTTCTGTTGACTTGTCGGCAAGCTGGCGCATCAGATCACCGGCCTGACCTGTTTCAATCCGGAGAGATCGGGCGATGCGGTCATTGATATCGACGGAAAAGTAGCGTGGATAGGCAGGCGCCGGCAGTGTTCTGCCAGGACTGTCCAGCATCGCCAGTAGATCCTCGCCTATCTGGCGGCCAATCTGCGCTGGCGTCGAGTAAACCGCCAGCAGTGCGCCGGCGGTCACATAGGCGTGTGAATAACCGGCAACGGGCTTGCCCAGGCGATACGTGGTCAGCAGCACGCTCTGCGCCGTGTTGCGGTTGAACACCAGCGGATCCGGCACAGCTAGCAGGACATCGGTGCTATCCATGGTTCGATGGAGTGCGCTGACGAGCTGCTTCTCGTCAACAATGTGCTCCACGCGCAGAACAAGGCCTGCAGACACTGCGGCCTGACGCAGGTCGCGCTCACTTTTGCGAGATTCCGGCCCGAGTACCACGCCGACGCGGGTACGCGTCGGCAGAGCCAGCCGGATGAGCCGCATTTGCCTGGCTAATGGCTGATCGAGATAAAGCGCTGTGTGCTGGGCGTGCTTCTCGTTCGAATCGTTTGTCAGTGCGGCATAGGCTGACTGCGGCAGGAACGTGCAGTATGTCGGCGCTGAAACTCTATGACGCAGAACGGTGGCTGCCGCGTCTGTTCCCAGTGTAATGATAAGACTTGGTAAACCACTGCCTGTTTCACGTGGCCCGGATTGAGAGAATTCTGCGCCCGTTTTCACACGCAGCTTGAGCTGATTCCCGTGACGATCCGCCAGTGTGGCGCGCAGAGTACTGAGCACCTGCTCATGCGCGACGTTCTGCTCGGCATGCACCACCAGTACGTCGGTGCCGGCGGCCGACGGCAAGGAGAATAACGCGCCCGGCAGGACGGCCAGCGCCACTATCCGGCGCACAGTGTCGATCCATCCGGTTGTACACATGCGGTGCACACCGTCAAGATTCGTGTGTTCAGTCTTCATCAACATACTCAGGGCGTTTCCATCCTGACTTGCGTCAACGGAATCTCAGGTTCACGGTGAAGTAGCCAACACGATCTGCGATGTAAGCCGGATTGTAGGTAGCTTGCGGGCCCAGCATGTTCTGAAGAACAATCGCTGCTTCCGCCTCGGAATCGGCAAGACGAAAGCGTCGTGCCAGACGCAAATCGAGGCGCCGTTGTGCGCCAACAGGATTAGAAACGTCAAGGTACTTCATCCTGTCCAGATAATAGAACGCGCTGCTTGCCTGCCAACCTGCACCAAGCTCCTGCAGCGCCACCAGGCTCACGGTGTTGCGCGGGACGCTCTTTGAATACAGCGTGCGATCGGCGTCATTGCTATCGATCAGAACGTTTGCATAACCGAGTATGACGCGCGTGTCGTGTGCTGGCTGAAAGTTTACCTGCAGTTCGCTGCCGGTGAGCATGGCCTTGCCGCTGTTGCGGAAGTTACGCGTATTGCCGTCATAGTCGGCATAGGGAACGGAATACACGGCGATGAGCTTCTGAAGCTCGTCGCGAAAGACGCGCAGGTCGAGCGTAAGTGCCGGAGTGAAACGCCCGAGATAACCGAGCTCACTCGCCACAATGCGTTCCGGGTCGAGATTGCCGGTACTGTAGTAAGTCTGGTCGAAGAGACTGCAAGCGGCGTTAAAACAGAAACGGGCATTGGCCTTTTCTTCCAGCAGTACCGGCTGACGTGTGGCGCTGGATATGCCGGCGCGTAGCGTGTGTCCGGGCGTGAACTGGTAATTAACGGCCAGACGCGGCGACAGGTCACGGCCGGTTATCTCGCTGTCCTCGAACATGGCGCCGGTGTTCAGCACCAGCTGCGGCGTGGCATGCCACTCGATGTTCGCGAACAGGCGATAGTAATGGTTATCCAGCGGCTCCGCGCTGCCAAGAAATCCTGGCCATTCCACGCGGTCGAGTCGCGCGCCCGCGCCCCACGCCAGACGTATGGTTTCGCCGAGGCCAACCGTATGCTGCAACTCGGCGTCGTAACGCTCCGACTTGACGTCATAGTTCACCGGAACCTGGAACCCTCCCAGCAGGGCGATGGGGAGCGTCAGAACCTGCTCATCGGATTCATGGTGGTTGTAATAGAACTGCACGGCGATCTCGTCGCCCGAATCCAGCCTGTGCCGCCAGCGAACATGCTGAAAGCGACTGGTGATCTCCTGATCGTGCGGAAAGTTATCGACACTGCCCGCGTAGCCGCGCCCACGCGGGCCTTCGTTGTAGCCGAACTGGAATTCAACATCATCCCGCACCCCGGGGCGTGCATCCATGCGTCCGTTCATGAAACTGATGCGTCGGCTGTCGTTGCGCAGGCCGTAGCCGTTGTCCTGCTGGTAGCCCGTGGTCAGACGGTAACTGACGTCACTGTCGCCACTCGCCATGCGCAGCACGCCGTCACGGATGTCGTTTGACCCCGCCGTCGCGCGTACGAATCCGCCGCGGTCGGCGGCGCTGTGGCGGGTGGTGATATTGATGATGGCAAGAAATGAGTTTGCACCGTAGGTGACGGCGTTCGGACCACGAATTACTTCGATGCGTTCGATGTCATCCAGTGACACTGGCAAGTCTGACCAGGACACGCCGCCAAATGAGGGCAGATACACCGAGCGCCCGTCAATCAACACCTGCAGACGGCGCGAGTACTGATCGGCAAGACCATGATAGCCCACTACATGCCGATGACCGCTCTCGAAACCGACCTGGAAGCCAGGAACCAAACGGAGTATCTCTGACAGATTACGTGCACCCGAGGCATCGATCATCTGCCGGTCGATAACGGTCACCGCCGCCGGAGATTCGTCCACTGGTTGAGCAAGGCGACTGGCCGTGAGCACCACTGGCAGCTCGGCAAGGAATTCCTGTTCGGACAGGAGCGGCTGCTCCTCCGCCCGCACCGGGGATGCCGTGATGACGGCCAGCAGCAAGCCGATAGCCCGGATCAGGGATGTGCGACGGCGAATAGTACCGGCTATTTCCAAAACTGCTGTTCTGGATTCAGGCATGTAGTATGTTCCTCGGCGCAAAGCTGACTGGATGATGTTGCGATTGCACATGCGCATCCAGCCTGCGCGCGGGAAACATCTGGCCCGCCTTTGACGTTGCCCGGTCATTCCTGGGCTCCCGTTCCTGCTTCCTGTTGCTCCCGGGATCTCCGGCTGCTTTCCCGGACCCTGCTCTCAGCCACCGCATCATACGCCAACGCTGTCACCAACGGCGATTCCGAGCTGATCGCAGGCCCGCGCTTGATTTACTGCAATTTCCACCAGCCCATTGGCATTTTCATACCAGAAGCCCTGGCCCACCCGCGCCTCGGAAAAGGTACGCGCATAGGCCAGATTTGCACCACCCACTCGCAGACGGCTGTTGCGCCCGATGCCTTCGGCACGCAAACCGGTAATGGCATTTCCGAAATGGTCGATATAGAGAACCTGCGGTAAATCCTCTGGCCAGTCCGGTACCGGCGGGGTGAGTGCCGCCGGCACACAGTCCGGCATCAAGCCACGCACCAGTTGCGCCGCCGCCGGGACAAACAGGTCGCGACCATGGAAGCTTGCCGACAGATGCGCTGGCTGCCAGCGAATCGCATGGCATTCCTGCACACGTGCGCGCCGTGCCAAAATATGAAACAGGCCATTGTCCGGCCCGACATACCAGCGATGGTCCGCCTTCACCATCACAGGACGGCGCTCACCGCCCACACCCGGGTCCACGACGCACACATGCACCGTACCGGGCGGCGACCCCCGTGTGTAGGCCGGCAACAGATAGGCGGCGGCGCGGATATCGTGGCTGGGAACGTCGTGAAACAAATCAATGACCGCCGTCCCCGGGGCCTGCTGCGCCAACACCGCGTGCAGTTGCCCGACATAGGGACCGCCCGGCCCAAAATCGGTGAATAAGACAATCATGGAGAGAAATACTATCAGGGCGGCCAGTCAACCGGTGATTGATCCTTCTTTCGGCTGGACTGGTTCAAAGTTGATTCCTGTCGGCAATAAAAAAGGCCGGGTAGACCCGGCCTTTTTTGGAAACACCCTGAAATGTTTACGCTTCCTTTTTCGCCTTGGCGGCCTTTTTAACCGCCGGCTTCTTGGCCTTGGGCGCCTTCTTCACAGTCTTCTTGGCCGGCGCGGACTCCTGCGCGGCTCCTGCAGTGACCTCAACGCCAGCCTCCGGTCGATCAACCAGCTGCACCAGCGCCATGGGCGCGGTATCGCCGGCGCGGAAGCCGAACTTGAGAATGCGCAGGTAGCCACCCGGACGGTTCTTGTAACGCACGCCCAGCACGTCGAACAGCTTGCCGACCGCATCGCGATCGCGCAGGCGCGCATAAGCCAGACGGCGGTTGGCGACACTCGACACCTTGGCCAGCGTGATCAGCGGCTCGGCCACACGCCGCAGTTCCTTGGCCTTGGGCAGGGTGGTGCGGATTTCTTCATGCTGAATCAGCGACGCCGCCATGTTCTTGAACATGGCCTCGCGGTGGCTGCTCGTGCGGTTCAGTTTACGACCGCTCTTCTGGTGACGCATGGTGTGCCCCTAAATACCTGACTCTATAACCTGAAACTTCAGGCGGATTCTTTTTCCTGGACCTTCGCCTTGAGCGACGCCGGCGGCCAGTTTTCGAGCTTCATGCCGAGCGACAGCTGGTGCGAAGCCAGCACGTCCTTGATCTCGGTGAGCGACTTCTTGCCGAGGTTCGGCGTCTTGAGCAGCTCGTTCTCGGTACGCTGCACGAGGTCGCCGATGAAGAAAATGTTTTCGGCCTTGAGGCAGTTGGCAGAACGCACCGTGAGTTCGAGATCGTCCACCGGCCGCAGCAACAGCGGATTGATGTTCGGCTCGGGCATGGAAATGGCCGCGGTCTCCGGACTCTTGAGCTCGACGAAAATCGAGATCTGGTCCTGCAGGATATTGGCCGCGCGCCGGACGGCTTCTTCCGGGTCGATCGCGCCATTGGTCTCGATGTCGAGCACCAGCTTGTCGAGGTCGGTGCGCTGTTCGACGCGCGCGTTCTCCACGGTGTAGGAAACGCGCCGGATCGGGCTGAACGAGGCATCCAGTTGCATGACGCCGATGGCACGGCCTTCTTCCTGCTGACGCACCGTGACCGGCTGATAGCCGCGACCACGTGCGATTTTCATCTCCATGGAGATGGCGCCGCTCTTGGTGAGCGTCGCGATGTGATGATCGGCGTTGACCACCTCGACACCATGATCGAGCTGGATGTCACCGGCCGTGACCTTGCCCGGACCCTTCTTGGAGAGCCGGAGGACGGCCTCGGTGCGGGTGCCGTGCATGCGCAGCGCCAAGGACTTCAGATTGAGCAGGATGTCGATGACATCTTCCTGCACGCCTTCGATGGCGGAGTACTCGTGCAGCACGCCTTCGATTTTGACTTCGGTGATGGCGGCACCCGGCATGGAGGACAGCAGGATGCGGCGCAGGGCGTTGCCCAGCGTATAGCCGAAGCCGCGCTCGAGCGGCTCGAGCGAGATGCGTGCATGCGTCGGTCCCAAGGTCTGTACGTCTACCAGGCGCGGTTTCAGGAATTCGGTTGGCGAACTCTGCATAGTCATTCCTCGTTACATTCCGTCCGTTACTTTGAGTAGAGCGCGATCACCAGCTGCTCGCGGATATCCGCCGGCAACTCGCTGCGCTCCGGTACGGTCTTGTACACACCCTTCATGGCCTTGGTGTCGACTTCGACCCAATCCGGAAAGCCGCGCTGTTCGGCCGCTTCCAGGGATGCCTTCACGCGCAGCTGCTCGCGCGCGCCCGATGCGATTTCAACCACGTCGCTGGGACGAACCTGATAGGAAGGGATGTTGACGCGCTTGCTGTTCACCAGGATCGCGTTGTGCCGCACCAGCTGGCGCGACTGCGAGCGCGAGGCGCCGAAGCCCATGCGATACACGACATTGTCCAGACGGCCTTCCAGCAGCTTGAGCAGGTTCTCGCCGGTCGAGCCGCGCAGGCGGTCCGCCTCTTCGTAATAATTGGCGAACTGGGCTTCGAGCACGCCGTAGATGCGGCGCAGCTTCTGCTTCTCGCGCAACTGCGTGCCGTAGTCCGAAGGACGGCTCTTGCGCTGGCCGTGCTGGCCGGGCGGATAGGCGCGTTTCTCCACCGGGCACTTGTCGGTGAAGCACTTGTCGCCTTTCAGAAACAGTTTGCCGCCTTCGCGGCGGCACTGACGGCATTTTGAGTCGGTATAGCGAGCCACAATATTTCTCCGTTACCTGTTCCGTTAGACGCGGCGCCGCTTGGCCGGGCGGCAGCCGTTATGCGGAATGGGCGTCACATCGATGATGTTGCTGATTTCGTAGCCGAGCGCGAACAAACCGCGCACGGCGGAGTCACGGCCCGGACCGGGACCGAACACCCGCACTTCCAGCGCCTTCACGCCGTATTCCTGCGCGGCGCGGCCAGCCTTGTCGGCGGCCACCTGCGCGGCAAACGGCGTGCTCTTGCGCGAACCCTTGAATCCCGAACCGCCGGCAGTCGCCCAGGTCAGCACATTGCCCTGGCGGTCGCTGATGGTGATGATGGTGTTGTTGAACGAGGCGTGCACATGGGCAATACCTTCTGCCACGTTCTTCTTGGCGCGCTTCTTGGCCTTGGGGGCCGCGGTAGTGGTGGTCGGGGTTGTTGCCATGATCAACGACTCTGATGAATAGGTTTATGAACGGATGTCTTACTTGCTGCGAATCGCCTTGCGCGGTCCCTTGCGGGTGCGGGCATTGGTGCGCGTGCGCTGACCGCGCAGCGGCAGGCCGCGGCGGTGACGCATGCCACGGTAAGTGCCGAGATCCATGAGGCGCTTGATGTTCATGGACACCTGGCGGCGCAGATCGCCTTCCACGGTAACCTTGCCAACTTCGAGTCGCAGCTTGTCGACCTGTGCATCGGTGAGATCCTTGACCTTGGTGGTCGCGGGGATGCCGGTGCCTTCGCAGATGCGGCGCGCGCGCGTACGACCAATGCCATAGATCGACGTCAACGCGATGTCGACGTGCTTCTGGTTCGGAATGTTTATGCCTGCAATACGGGCCATGCCATCTGTCTCCCGCCGGGGTTACGCGAAACGCGTAAGTTTACCGGCAATACGTATTATGTACAACCCATTAACCCTGGCGTTGCTTGTGTCGCGGATCGGAGCAAATGATCCGGACCACGCCCTTGCGCCGCACGACTTTGCAGTTGCGGCACAGCTTTTTTACCGATGCCCTGACTTTCATCACAACCTCCAACTAAAGACCCTTGAAACCAATAATGTAGCCGCCTATAACGGCCAGCAAAGACTACCTCGACAAGCCCATACCGCCGCCCGTGAGATTGGCCTTTTTCAGCAGGCTCTCGTACTGGTGCGACATCAGGTGCGACTGCACCTGCGCCATGAAATCCATACACACCACCACGATGATGAGCAGGGACGTGCCGCCAAAATAGAAGGGCACGTTCCACTTCACAATCAAAAATTCAGGCAACAAACACACTAATGTCACGTACATGGCACCGGCCAGGGTCAAGCGCGACATCACCCCGTCGATATACTTGGCAGTCTGCTCGCCTGGACGAATCCCCGGCACAAAGGCACCGGACTTCTTCAGATTCTCTGCTGTTTCCTTCGGGTTGAACATCAGCGCCGTGTAGAAGAAACAGAAAAAAATGATCGCACTCGCATAGACCAGCACATACACCGGCTGTCCCGGAGAAAGCGTGGTGGCAATATCCTTGAGCCAGCCCATCGATTCGCTCTGTCCGAACCAGCTGCCCAGCGTGGCCGGGAACAGAATCAGGCTGGAAGCAAAAATCGGCGGAATCACACCCGCCATGTTGATCTTGAACGGCAGATGGCTGGTCTGCGCGGCATACATCTGCCGGCCCATCTGGCGCTTCGCGTAGTTCACGGTAATACGCCGCTGGCCGCGTTCCATGAACACCACGAAGCCGGTAACGGACACCGCAATAATAAACAACACAATCACGAACGGGGCCTGGAAAGCGCCAGTACGCGCGAGCTCCAGGGTGCCACCGATGGCGCGCGGCAAACCGGCCACGATGCCTGCAAAAATAATGAGCGAGATGCCGTTACCGATCCCGCGCTCAGTGACCTGTTCGCCCAGCCACATGATGAACATCGTGCCGGTAACCAGCGTCACCACCGTCACCAGCTTGAAACCGATACCCGGCTCGATCACCACCGGCATACCACCGGCGCGTTGACCCTCGAGTGCAATGGCAATGCCAAGACCCTGAAAGATCGCGAGTATCACCGTTCCGTAGCGCGTGTACTGACTGATCTTGCGGCGGCCGCTCTCGCCTTCTTTCTTGAGCTGCTCGAGACTCGGCACCACCGTCGTCATGAGCTGCATGATGATGGATGCCGAAATATACGGCATGACACCGAGTGCGAGCACCGAAAAGCGTTCGAGCGCGCCGCCCGAGAACATGTTGAACAGGTCGACGATCGATCCCTGAGTCTGCTTGAACATCTCGGCCAGCGCGACCGGATCGATGCCCGGAACCGGGATATGCGTACCAACCCGGTAAACAACGAGCGCGCCGAGCACGAACAGCAGGCGTTGCTTGAGGTCGGTCAGCTTGCCGCCCAGCAGGCCCTGTCCGCCCGGAACGCGCGCGTCACCGGCTGCCATCAGTCCTCGACCTTACCGCCTGCCTGGACGATGGCTGACGCCGCGCCCTTCGTGGCCAGGACACCCTTCAGGGTCACGGCCCGGTTCAGCTTGCCGGACAGAAATACCTTGGCATGGGTTACGGTTGCCGCCACGATCTGTGCCTTTTTCAGGGCTGCCAGATCGATTACATCACCCTTTACTTTATTCAGTTCGCCCAGACGCACTTCTGCGGAAAGCGCCAGGAGTGCCGAGCGGAAACCACGCTTCGGCAAACGGCGCTGCAGCGGCATCTGACCGCCTTCGAAACCGACCTTGTGATAGCCGCCGGCGCGCGCGTGCTGACCCTTGTGGCCCTTGCCGCTGGTCTTGCCGAGGCCGGAACCGATGCCGCGACCGACACGCGTGGCCTTAGTCTTGCTGCCGCAGGCAGGCTTGAGAGTATTGAGTCGCATGGTCATACCTCTTCGCACTTCACCATGTAATAAACCTTGTTGATCATGCCGCGCACCGCAGCCGTGTCTTCCAGCTCCACGCAGTGGCGCATGCGACGCAGGCCGAGACCGCGCACGGTTGCCATGTGCTTGCGGCCGGTGCCGTACGGGCTCTTGATGAGCGTGACGCGTAGTTTCTTGTTTGCCATGTTCGCTTCCCTTAACCCGTGAGGTCCTCGACCTTCTTGCCGCGTTTTGCGGCGATCTCGGCCGGGTTGGTAATGGACTGCAGCGCCTTGATGGTTGCACGCACCACGTTGACCGGGGTACGCGAACCGATGCACTTGGCGAGCACGTTATTCAGGCCCACCACTTCGCACACGGCGCGCATCGCACCGCCGGCGATAATGCCGGTACCTTCGGAGGCCGGGCGCATGATGACCTTGGCCGCACCGTGATTGCCGGTAACCTGGTAATGGATGGTGCCGGTCTTGAGGTGTACCTTCACCAGATTGCGGCGCGCGTCGTCCATGGCCTTCTGTACGGCCACCGGCACTTCGCGCGCCTTGCCCTGACCCATGCCGATGCGTCCGTCGCCGTCGCCGACCACGGTCAGTGCCGCAAAGCTGAACTGCCGGCCGCCCTTCACCACCTTGGCGACGCGGTTGACGCTGATCAGCTTCTCTTGGAGGTTGTCGCCCCGCCCTTCTTTATCGTAATCCGCCACGCGTTACTCCTTCAGAATTCCAGGCCGTTTTCACGTGCTGCATCGGCAAGCGCCTTGATGCGACCGTGATACTTGAAGCCAGAGCGATCGAATGCCACCTTGGTGATACCCGCCTGCTTGGCCTTTTCGGCGATGCGTTTACCGACAGCGCTGGCGGCCGTGATGTTGCCGCCGTTCTTGAGGCTGGCGCGCAGCTCGGTTTCAAGCGTCGAGGCGCTGGCCAGGACGAGGGCGCCAGTCGGGTCGATGATCTGCGCATAAATATGTTGCGGCGTGCGGTGCACGCACAGCCGGACCGCGCCGATGCGGGCGATCTGGTTGCGGGTGCGGGTGCGACGCCGCTGACGTGTCTGGATCTTGTTCATAGTCTCATGCCGCTGTGCTTACTTCTTCTTGGCTTCTTTTCTGGCCACGTGCTCGTCCGAATAACGGACGCCCTTGCCCTTGTAAGGCTCCGGCTCACGATAGGAGCGGATGTCGGCCGCTACCTGGCCAACCTTTTGCTTGTCCGCACCCTTGACCACGATTTCCGTCTGGCTCGGGGTCTCGATGGTGATGCCTTCCGGGATCGGATAAACCACCGGATGCGAGTAACCCAAGGTCAGGTTCAGGCTCTTGCCCTGCACCGCGGCGCGATAACCGACGCCGATGATGGACATGCGCTTCTCAAAACCCTTGGTCACGCCCAGCACCATATTGTTCACAAGCGCGCGCGTCGTGCCGGACATGGCGTCGGCAAAGGTCGAGTCGTCATTCGTGGCAACCTTGATCAGCTGGCCCTCGTGGGAGAGCTTGACCTTCGGATGGACATTGGTCTCGAGACGACCCTTCGGACCCTTGATGCTGAGCAGGCCCTCGGTCAGCTTGACCTCGACACCGCTCGGCACGGTTACCGGATATTTTGCAATTCTTGACACGGTTGTAATCCTGTCTCAGTTACATCAGGCAACGATGAACAACACTTCACCGCCCAGACCAGCCTTGCGCGCGGCACGGTCGGTCATGACGCCATGGGAGGTCGATACGATGGCTGTACCCAGTCCGCCGAGCACCTTCGGCAGCTTGTCCTTGCCGCGGTATTTGCGCAGGCCCGGGGTACTGAAGCGTTCGATGCGCTCGATCACCGGACGGCCGGCGTAATACTTGAGGCGCACGTTCAGCATCGGCTTGCCTTCTACGGCCTGCTCTGCGAAATCCTCGATATAGCCTTCTTCCTTCAGCACCTTGAGGATGCTGCGCTTGACCTTGGAGGCCGGCATCATCACCGAGGCCTTCTCCACCGCTTGCGCGTTGCGGATGCGGGTCAGCAAATCGGAAATGGGATCAGTCATGCTCATAAGATAATAGTTCCGGTTACCAGCTGGCCTTGACGACACCCGGGGCTTCGCCGCGCATTACGACTTCGCGCAGCTTGCTGCGGCTCAGGCCGAATTTGCGGTAATAGCCGCGCGGTCGACCGGTCATACCGCAACGGTTGCGGATGCGGCTTTTGCTCGAATCGCGCGGCAGCTTCTGCAGCGCGAGTTGTGCCTGCTGACGGTCTTCGTCAGACAGTTTCATGTTGACAATGGTGGCCTTCAGCTCAGCGCGCTTCTTGGCGTATTTCGCCACCAGCGCCTTGCGCTTCACGTCACGCAAAATCATGGATTTCTTGGCCATGGGACATCAGCTCCTGATCGGGAAGTTGAAGGCCGCGAGCAACGCGCGCGCCTCCTCGTCGGTTTTGGCGGACGTGGTAATCGTGATGTCCATGCCACGGATCGCGTCGATCTTGTCGAAATCGATCTCCGGAAAAATGATCTGTTCCTTGATACCCAGCGAGTAGTTTCCCTGGCCATCGAAAGAACGCGCCGACAGACCGCGGAAGTCGCGCATGCGCGGAACCGCGATGCTGATAAAGCGGTCGAGGAATTCATACATGTGCGCGCGACGCAACGTCACCTTGCAGCCGATCGGCCAGTTCTCGCGCACCTTGAAGTTGGCGATCGATTTGCGCGCCAGCGTGATGAGCGGCTTCTGGCCGCTGATCTTCTGCATGTCGGACACGGCGTTCTCGATCACCTTCTTGTCGGCCATCGCCTCGCCCACGCCCATATTAAGCGTGATCTTGGTGATGCGCGGCACCTGCATCGGGTTGGTGTAGCCGAACTTCTTCATCAGTTCGGGCACGACCTTCTTGCTGTAATGTTCTACGAGTCTAGTCATGATCAGTTGTCACTCAGACGTCTGCCACTTCGCCGCTGCGCTTGAAAATGCGCACGCGACGACCATCTTCCAGGGTCTTGATGCCGGTACGCTCGCCCTTGCCCGCGGCGGCGTTGAACAGCATCACGTTGGAAATATGGATCGACGCCTCTTTCTCCATGATCCCACCGGTTACGTTCTTGGCCGGATTGGCTTTGGTATGGCGCTTGACCACGTTGATATTTTCGACCAGCACGCGGTCGTTCGGAAGCATGCGCAGCACCGTGCCGCGTTTGCCCTTGTCTTTGCCGGTATTGACGATCACCTGATCGCCCTTGCGAATCTTTTTCATTGCCTCTGGCCTCTTACAACACTTCCGGTGCGAGCGAAATAATCTTCATGAACTGTTCGTTGCGCAATTCACGTGTCACCGGTCCGAAGATACGGGTACCGATTACTTCACGCTTGTTGTCGAGCAGCACCGCTGCATTGGCATCAAAGCGGATAACCGATCCGTCCGGGCGGCGCACACCCTTGCGGGTACGCACGATGACCGCGTCGTACACGTCACCTTTTTTCACCTTGCCGCGTGGAATTGCTTCCTTCACGCTGACCTTGATGACGTCGCCAATATTGGCGTACCGACGCTTGGAACCACCCAGCACCTTGATGCACTGCACCGTCTTGGCGCCGCTGTTGTCCGCTACCGTCAACAGGGTCTGCATCTGAATCATTGTCGTGCACTCCACGCGTCTCCCGCGCTGATGCGCGGGAAAGCCAGTAATTGTATCAGTTTCTCTGGCGGTATAAAACCGTTAACCGGCTACCGCCTTCTCTACCACTTTCACCAATTTCCAGGACTTGGTCCGGGACAGGGGGCGACACTCCTGGATCGTCACCAGATCGCCTTCACCGCACTCATTCTGCTCATCGTGTGCATGCAGTTTGGTACGGCGACGGACGATCTTCTTGTAGAGCGGATGCGCCATTTGGCGCTCCACCACCACGGTGATGGTCTTGTCCATCTTGTTGCTCACCACGCGTCCGGTCAGGGTGCGCGCGGTCATGCTCTCTGTGTTTTGCTCGTTCATGCTCACTGTCCTGCCTTCTCGTTCGTGATCGTGCGCACGCGCGCGATATTGCGACGTACCGTACGCAGCTTCGAGTTGTCGGCAAGCTGGCCGGTGGCGTGCTGCATGCGCAGGTTAAACTGCTCGCGCAGCAGACCTTCCAGTTCCTTCAGTTTATCTTCCGCCGATAAGGCGCGAATGTCTTTTGGGTTCATGACGTCACCGTTTAGATATGATGGCGCGCAACGAAGGTCGTACGCACCGGCAACTTGGCCGAAGCCAAACGGAATGCCTCGCGCGCTTCGGTTTCGTTTACACCTTCCATTTCATACAACATCGTGCCGGGCACCACCGGCGCCACCCAGAATTCCGGGTTGCCTTTACCGCTACCCATACGAACTTCGAGCGGCTTTTTGCTGATCGGCTTGTCCGGGAAAATACGGATCCACACACGTCCGCCACGCTTGACGAAGCGTGTCAGCGCGCGACGCGCGGCTTCAATCTGGCGCGCCGTGATGCGGCCGCGCGTTGTCGCCTTGAGGCCGAATTCACCGAAGCTGACCTTGTTGCCACGCGAGGCCACGCCACGGTTGTGGCCCTTCATCTGTTTGCGGTATTTGGTGCGTTTTGGTTGCAGCATGACTCTTCTATCCCCGATTCTTCAGGCCATCGCCTTCTTGGCGGTCTCAGGCTCAGCCAGGGCCGATTCACCCTTGTTGAACACCTCGCCCTTGAAAATCCACACCTTCACGCCGATCTTGCCGTATGTGGTCATGGCTTCGGCCGTGCCGTAATCGATGTCGGCGCGCAGGGTGTGCAGGGGCACACGGCCCTCGCGATACCACTCGGTGCGTGCGATTTCACCACCGTTCAAACGGCCGGCAACCATTACTTTTACGCCCAGGGCGCCGAGACGCATGGCATTCTGAACCGCGCGCTTCATGGCGCGACGGAACATGATGCGCTTCTCAAGCTGCTGGGCGATATTTTCCGATACGAGTTGCGCGTCGATCTCGGGCTTGCGCACTTCTTCGATCGCCACCTGCACCGGATGGCCGGCCAGCTTGGTCAGCTCCTTGCGCATCACCTCAATGTCCTCGCCCTTCTTGCCGATCACAATGCCAGGACGCGCGGTGTACAGCGTGATGCTGATGTTCTGGGCCGGACGCTCAATCACGATCTTGCTGAGCGCCGCATGAGCAAGCTTCTTCTTGAGATGCTCGCGCAGCTTGATGTCCGATGCCAGGTTGGTGGCATAGTGCTTGCTGCCCGCGTACCACTTCGCGGTCCAGTCGCGGATGACGCCGAGGCGAAATCCGTTTGGATTGATCTTCTGTCCCATTTACTTGCTCCCCTTCTTCACCGGCTTATCGCTCACGGTGATGGTGATATGGCTGGTGCGCTTCAGGATTTGCACCCCGCGACCTTTGGCGCGCGCATGAAAGCGCTTGAGTATCGGACCGGCATCAATCTGCACGCTGTGCACGCACAACTCGTCAATGTCTGCGCCCTGATTGTGCTCGGCATTGGCAATGGCCGACTCGAGCACTTTTTTCACACGCTTGGCGGAGCGGCGGATATTGAATTGGAGAATTTCAAGTGCACGCTCCACGGGCAGGCCGCGGATCATGTCGGCGATCAGTCGACCTTTCTGCGGTGACAGGCGCACGCTACGGAGAATGGCGGTGGCTTCCATGAATTAACCCTCTACGGCCTTTTTCGCGGCGGTGTGACCCTTGAACGTACGGGTCGCGGCAAACTCGCCAAGTTTATGGCCAATCATATTTTCGGTAATCTGAATCGGCACGTGTTGTTTGCCGTTGTGGATAGCGATCGTCAGGCCGATGAAATCCGGCAGGATCGTGGAGCGCCGCGACCAGGTCTTGATCGGCTTCTTGCTGCCTTCGGCATGCGCCTTCGCCACCTTGGCCGCGAGGTGGATATCGATGAACGGGCCTTTCTTGACGGAACGTGGCACGGCTTATTCCTCTCTCTTCTTCATGCGCCGGCGAATGATCATGGAATCAGTTCGCTTGTTGGCGCGTGTCTTGTAGCCCTTGGTCGGCATGCCCCACGGGCTCACTGGATGACGGCCACCCTTGGTGCGGCCTTCGCCGCCGCCGTGCGGGTGGTCCACCGGGTTCATGGCGGTACCGCGAACGGTCGGGCGCCAGCCGCGCCAGCGGTTGGCACCGGCTTTGCCGATCTTGCGCAGGTTGTGTTCGCTGTTGCCGACCTCGCCAATGGTGGCGCGGCAGTCGACATGTACCTTGCGTACTTCGCCCGAACGCAGCCGCAGCTGAGCGTACAGACCTTCGCGTGCAATCAGCTGGATCGCGGCACCAGCGGAACGGCCAATCTGTGCACCACCACCATGCTTGATTTCGACACAGTGGATGGTACTTCCCACCGGAATATTACGAATCGGCAGGGTATTCCCCGGCTTGATCGGCGAATGTGCGCCCGACACAACTTCGGAACCTACCTCAACACCCTTGGGCGCGATGATGTAGCGGCGCTCGCCGTCTTTATAGAGCACGAGCGCAATGTTGGCGCTGCGGTTCGGGTCGTATTCGAAACGCTCGATCTTGCCCGGAATGCCATCCTTGTCGCGCAGGAAATCAATCACACGGTAGTGGCGCTTGTGCGCACCGCCGCGGTGACGCACGCAGATGCGGCCGGCGTTGTTACGCCCGTCGATTTTGGACTTCTTTTCGAGCAGCGGTCCGTACGGCTCACCCTTGTGCAGATCCGGGTTCACCACCTTGACCAGCGAGCGACGGCCGTTGGATGTTGGTTTTACTTTGACGATTGCCATGGCTGTATTAAATCCTTCCCGTCCGGCTTACTTGGTTTCGATACCGGCGAAATTAATGTCCTGACCGGGCTTAAGGCTTACATATGCCTTTTTCCAGTCCGAACGACGACCCGGCGTCTTGCCGAATTTCTTTTCCTTGCCCTTGACGTTGGTCACGGTGACCGATTCGACCTGGACATTGAACATTTTTTCCACAGCCTGCTTGATCGTGGGCTTGCTGGCGTCACGCCGCACCCGGAATACGATCTGGCTGTTCTTCTCGGCCACGCGCGTGGTCTTTTCAGAAACATGCGGGGCCAGGATTACCTGATAGAGTTCTGCGTTCATCCCAGCATCTCCTCAAAGCGCTTGAGCGCCGGCACGGTCATGATCACCTTCTCGTGGCGCACCAGCGTCACCGGATCCACGCCCGACACGTCGCACACATCCACCAGATGCAGGTTGCGCGCGGACAGGCCAAGATTGATATCCAGGGCGTCGGTCACGATCAAGACATCCGCAGTACCGAAACGCGCGAGCGTTTCGATCAGCGCCTGGGTCTTGGGGGCGTCCATGGTGAACGCGTCCACGGCCACCAAGCGGTTCTGGCGAACGAGTTCTGAAAGGATTGCGCGCAACGCCGCACGGTGCATCTTGCGGTTCACCTTATTGGTGAAATTCTCGTCCGGCGAGGACGGGAAGGTCTTGCCGCCGCCACGCCACAGCGGGCTGCGGATCGAACCGGCACGCGCCTGACCGGTGCCCTTCTGGTTCCACGGCTTGCGGCCACCGCCACGCACTTCGGTGCGCGTCTTCTGCTTGCGCGTGCCGGAGCGGCCGTTGTTGCGGTAGGCAACCACGACCTGGTGCACGAGCGGCTCGTTGAATTCGACGCCAAAGGTCTTTTCGGAGATTTCGATCTCCGACTTGGACTTGCCGTCCGCGGTGTTCATCACGCTCAGTTTCATCACGGCTATCCTTGTTTCTTCTTCGCCTTGACCGAAGGCCGGACCATGACATCCGAACCCTTCGCTCCCGGCACAGCGCCCTTTACCAGCAGCAAATTCTTTTCGGCATCCACGCGCACCACTTCCAGATTCTGCTGGGTGCGAACCTTGTTGCCGAGCTGGCCGGACATGGGCTTGCCCGGAAACACGCGGCCCGGCGTCTGGCGCTGGCCGATGGAGCCCGGCGCGCGATGCGACAGCGAGTTACCATGGCTGGCACGGCCGCCCTTGAAGTGGTGACGCTTGATGGTGCCGGCAAAACCCTTACCGATGGTCGTGCCCTGCACATCCACCATCTGTCCGGCCGCAAAAATATCGACCTTCACCTCGCCACCGGCGGCGAGTTGTTCGCCTTCGCCGGCATCGAGACGGAATTCCCACAGACCGCGGCCCGGCGCGACGCTGGCCTTGGCATAGTGCCCGGCCAACGACTTGGTGACGCGTGACGCGCGGCGCTCGCCGATGGTCACCTGCACGGCACGATAGCCGTCGGTTTTTTCGGTTTTCACCTGCGTGATGCGGTTCGGGCCGACTTCCAGGACCGTGACCGGCACGGCGCTGCCGTCCGCGCTGTACACGCGGCTCATGCCGATTTTCTTGCCAATAATTCCGAGTGCCATAATTCTGAACCTTGTCGTTTTGTCCGTTCCGAAATGTGCGGAACTAGCCCAGCTTGATTTCTACGTCCACGCCGGCGGCGAGATCAAGCTTCATCAGCGCATCCACCGTCTTCTCGGTGGGCTCGATGATGTCCATGATGCGCTTGTGCGTGCGGATCTCGAACTGATCGCGCGACTTCTTGTCCACGTGCGGCGAACGGTTGACCGTAAAACGCTCGATCTTGGTCGGCAACGGGATCGGGCCTTTGACGAGCGCACCGGTGCGCTTCGCCGTGTCGACAATCTCGGAGGCCGAGCGATCGATCAGGCGATGATCGAAGCCCTTGAGCCGGATGCGAATTTTCTGATTAGCCATATTTCAATCAACTCTGTAACTCGGTTTGTAGGTCGGCCTTCAGGCCGACATCCTCGCGGCCTGAAGGCCGCCCTACATTAATTATTCAAGTATCTTCGCCACCACCCCTGCCCCCACGGTCCGTCCGCCTTCGCGAATGGCGAAGCGCAGGCCGTCTTCCATGGCGATCGGGTTGATCAGGGTGATCACGAGCTTGATGTTGTCGCCCGGCATCACCATCTCGGTGCCGGCCGGCAGGTCGCAGGCGCCGGTCACGTCGGTGGTGCGGAAATAGAACTGCGGGCGGTAGCCCTGGAAGAACGGGGTGTGACGGCCACCCTCTTCCTTGCTCAGGACGTACACCTCGGCTTCGAACTTGGTGTGCGGGTTGATGGAACCGGGCTTGGCCAGTACCTGGCCGCGCTCGACTTCTTCGCGCTTGGTGCCGCGCAGGAGGACGCCGACGTTGTCGCCGGCCTCGCCCTGGTCGAGCAGCTTGCGGAACATTTCCACGCCGGTGACGGTGGTCTTGACGGTCGGCTTGATGCCGACGATCTCGATTTCATCGCCCACTTTGACGATACCGCGCTCGATGCGGCCGGTGACCACGGTGCCGCGGCCGGAGATGGAGAACACGTCTTCGACCGGCATCAGGAACGGGCCGTCGATGGCGCGCTTCGGCTGCGGGATGTAGGTGTCGATGGCTTCGGCCAGCTTCAGGATCGACGGCTCGCCGATTTCGGACTGGTCGCCTTCCAGGGCCTTGAGGGCGGAACCGGTGATGATCGGGGTCTTGTCGCCCGGGAAGTCGTACTTGGTGAGCAGGTCGCGCACTTCCATCTCGACCAGTTCCAGCAGCTCCTTGTCGTCCACCATGTCGGCCTTGTTGAGGTAGACGATGATGAACGGCACGCCCACCTGGCGGGCCAGCAGAATGTGTTCGCGGGTCTGGGGCATCGGGCCGTCGGCCGCGGACACCACCAAGATGGCGCCGTCCATCTGGGCGGCACCGGTGATCATGTTCTTCACGTAGTCGGCATGGCCCGGGCAGTCGACGTGCGCGTAGTGGCGATTGGCGGTTTCATACTCGACGTGGCTGGTCGCGATGGTGATGCCGCGCGCCTTTTCTTCCGGGGCGTTGTCGATCTGGTCGTAGGCCTTGAACTCGCCGCCGAACTTGGTGGACAGGACCTTGGTCAGGGCCGCGGTCAAGGTGGTCTTGCCGTGATCGACGTGACCGATGGTGCCCACGTTCAGATGGGGCTTGGTGCGTTCGAATTTTCCCTTGGACATCGTCTGCCTCGTCTAGCTCAGAGAATAAATAAAAATTGTTTAACCGGCTTTCTTCAGCACGGATTCAGCGACACTCGCCGGCACCGGCGCGTACTTCTTGAATTCCATGGTGTACGTCGCGCGGCCCTGGGTCGCGGAACGCAGCGACGTGGAATAGCCAAACATGTTGGCCAGCGGAACCTCGGCACGCACCATTTTCACGCCGCCATGGCCGTCTTCCTGGCTCATGATGATGCCGCGACGCGAATTCAGGTCGCCCATCACATTACCCAGATAGTCAGGCGGTGACGTCACTTCCACGTCCATGATCGGCTCCAGCAGGATCGGATCGGCCTTCGGGCTCGCTTCCTTCCAGCACATGATGGCCGCCATCTTGAAGGCGTTTTCGTTCGAGTCGACATCGTGATAGGAGCCGAAGTGCAAGGTCGCCTTCACGTCCACCACCGGAAAACCGAACTTGATGCCGCGCGCCATGGCTTCGTCGACACCCTTTCTCACCGCCGGAATGAATTCGCGCGGGATCACGCCACCCTTGATGGCATCCACGAATTCGAAGCCCTTACCCTCTTCGGATTGCGGCTCGAACTTGATGTACACATGGCCATACTGGCCACGGCCACCAGACTGCTTGACGAAGCGGTATTCCTGGTCGATCGGCTTGCGGATGGTCTCGCGATACGCCACCTGCGGCTTGCCGACATTCGCCTCGACGCTGAATTCGCGCTTCATGCGATCGACGATAATTTCGAGATGCAGCTCGCCCATGCCGGAGATAATGGTCTGACCGGATTCCTCGTCGGTGTGCACACGGAACGAGGGATCTTCCTGGGCGAGGCGGTTCAGCGCCATGCCCATCTTTTCCTGATCGGCCTTGGTCTTGGGCTCAACGGCCTGCGAGATCACCGGCTCCGGGAACTCCATGCGCTCCAGGGTAATGATCTTGGTCGGGTCACACAGGGTTTCACCGGTGGTGACTTCCTTGAGGCCGACGCACGCGGCGATGTCGCCGGCGCGCACTTCCTTGATTTCTTCACGCTGGTTGGCGTGCATCTGCAGCAGGCGGCCAATGCGCTCTTTCTTGCCCTTCACCGGGTTGTAGACGGTGTCGCCCGAGTTGAGCACACCGGAATAGACTCGGATAAAGGTCAGCGCGCCGACAAACGGATCGGTGGCAATCTTGAAGGCCAGCGCCGAAAACGGCTCGGCGTCGTCGGCATGGCGCTCGCCTTCACTGCCGGCGGCATCATCCAGATGGCCCTTGATGGCCGGGCGCTCATTCGGCGCGGGCAGCAGGTCGACCACAGCGTCGAGCGCCGCCTGCACGCCCTTGTTCTTGAAGGCGCTGCCACACAGCACCGGCACGATTTCGAGCTTCAGGTTGCGCTCACGCAGACCTTGCTTGATTTCCGCGGTGGTCAGCGCTTCGCCGGCCAAATATTTCTCCGAGAGGGTATCGTTGGCCTCGGCGGCCGCTTCAACCATCTTGTCATGATATTCCTTGCACTGCGCCAGCATGTCAGCCGGGATTTCCTTCTCCTCGAACTTCATGCCCTGGGTGGAATCGTCCCAGTAGATGGCCTTCATCTTGATCAGGTCGACCACGCCCAGGAATTTTTCCTCGGCGCCGATCGGCAGCTGCAGGGGCACGGCATTCGCGCCGAGACGCTCTTTGAGCTGGCTGACGACATTCAGGAAGTTGGCGCCGGCGCGATCCATCTTGTTGACGAAGGCGATACGCGGCACGCCATAACGGTTGGCCTGGCGCCACACGGTCTCGGACTGCGGCTGCACGCCGCCCACGGCGCACAGCACGAACATGGCGCCATCGAGCACGCGCAATGAGCGCTCCACTTCAATGGTGAAATCGACGTGGCCCGGGGTATCAATAATGTTAAAGCGGTGTTCCGGCAGCGTACCGTCCATGCCTTTCCAGAAGCAGGTCGTGGCCGCGGAGGTAATGGTGATGCCGCGTTCCTGTTCCTGTTCCATCCAGTCCATGACGGCCGTGCCTTCGTGGACTTCACCGATTTTGTGCGACACGCCGGTGTAGAACAGGATGCGCTCAGAGGTCGTGGTCTTGCCCGCATCAATGTGCGCCATGATGCCGATGTTGCGATAGCGATTGATGGGTGTTGAACGGGCCACGACTCTATTCCTCGAATACGAACTTTAGAAACGGTAATGCGAAAAGGCTTTATTCGCCTCGGCCATGCGATGCACGTCGTCACGCTTCTTCATGGCGGTGCCACGGCGTTCGGCGGCTTCCATCAGTTCGGCGGCCAGCCGCGCACCCATGGACTTCTCGCCACGCGCGCGCGCCGCTTCGGTTACCCAGCGCATGGCGAGGGCAGCCTGGCGTGCCGGACGCACTTCGATCGGCACCTGGTAGGTGGCGCCACCAACGCGGCGGCTCTTCACTTCGACCAGCGGGCGGACGTTTTCGATGGCGGTCTTGTAGACCTCGAGCGGATCGGTCTTGCTGCGCTCGGCAATCAGGGTAAGCGCGCCATAGACGATCTTCTCCGCCGTGGACTTCTTGCCACTGCGCATCAGAACGTTGATGAACTTTGCCAGCGACTCACTGCCAAATTTCGGATCCGGCGTGACTTCGCGCTTGGGTGCTTCTTTTCTTCTGGCCATAAGCCCGACCTGCCTCGTTTAATACCAGTCCAAATTTTTTAAGAAACAAAATGCCGCACCTAACCCCGTGCAACGTTTCCTGTCTTCGTTTTTTACGCTGTCTTGGGACGCTTGGCACCGTACTTGGAGCGACTCTGGCGGCGATCATTCACGCCGGCCGTATCCAGGGCGCCACGCACCGTGTGGTAACGCACACCGGGAAGATCCTTGACGCGGCCGCCGCGGATCAGTACCACCGAATGTTCCTGCAGGTTGTGGCCTTCGCCACCTATATAGGTAATCACCTCAAAACCGTTGGTCAGGCGCACCTTGGCGACCTTACGCAGCGCCGAGTTCGGTTTTTTCGGGGTGGTGGTGTACACGCGCGTACACACCCCGCGCTTCTGCGGGCAGGCCTGCATGGCCGGCACGTTGGTCTTCTTGATCGCTCGGGTGCGCGGCTTGCGCACCAGCTGGTTAATCGTCGGCATTCCGTAACTCTCCAACCGCAAAAACGAACAACAAGCCGAACCCGTAGACACTACAGGTTCGGCCTGTCTCAGAGGGGCGCGATTCTAGGGAAGCGCCCCGGATGTGTCAAGCCAAATCAGGCCGAAAACCGGCCGGATCAAAGGAAATCCGGCCATTTGCTGGTCCCAGCCTATTAGCCGGTGGCTGCCTCGCTGCCAGCAGTGGATTTCGGCTTGGAAGTCAGGGACTCCTTGAGAGCGACTTCTTCGTCGCGCTGGTCCTTGCGCTTGCGGCGGCGATCCTCATGGAAGGCCAGTCCGGTGCCGGCCGGGATCAGGCGGCCGACAATGACGTTTTCCTTGAGGCCGCGCAGGTGGTCGCTCTTCCCGGTAATCGCCGCTTCCGTAAGGACGCGGGTGGTTTCCTGGAAAGACGCGGCCGAGATAAACGACTCGGTCGAGAGCGAGGCCTTGGTGATACCGAGCAGTACACGCTCGTAGGTCGCAAGGCGCTTGCCGTCACGCTCGATCTGCTCATTGTCTTCCAGCAGGCGTGAACGCTCCACCTGTTCGCCGGGCAGGAAGGTGGTGTCTCCGGCATCGGCGATCTTCACCTTGCGCAGCATCTGGCGCACGATCACTTCGATGTGCTTGTCGTTGATTTTCACGCCCTGCAGGCGATACACGTCCTGCACCTCGTCCACGATGTAGTTGGCAAGCGCCTCGATGCCGAGCAGGCGCAGGATGTCGGCCGAAACCGGTGCGCCGTCCACGATCACCTCGCCCTGCTCCACCGTTTCGCCCTCGAACACGGTAATGTGGCGACCCTTCGGGATCAGGTATTCGTGCTCCTTGCCTTCCTTGTCGGTGATGACGAGACGCAGCTTGCCCTTGGTCTCCTTGCCGAACGAAACGATACCGCTGGTCTCGGCAAGCAAGGCATGATCCTTGGCCTTGCGCGCCTCGAACAGCTCGGCGACACGCGGCAGACCGCCGGTGATATCGCGCGTCTTGGAGGTTTCCTGCGGGATACGCGCGAGCACGTCGCCAACGCCGATGGTGGCACCGTCGTTCACCACGATGATGGCGCCCGGCGGCAACATGTAACGCGCCGGGATCTCGGTGCCGGCCAGATTCAGCGGCTTGCCGGTGCCCGGGTGCATCAGGCTGATCATCGGCCGGATGTTCTTGGCGCCGCTGCGCTGCTTCGGGTCGAGCACCACGAAGGTCGACAGGCCGGTGAGTTCGTCGGTCTGACGATTCACGGTCACGCCATCGATCATGTCGGTGAAAGCAATTTTGCCCGCCACCTCGGTGATGATCGGGTGGGTATGCGGATCCCAGTTGGCCACGACCTTGCCAGCCTTGACCTTGTCACCGTTGCTCACCGTCAGCACGGCACCGTACGGGATCTTGTAACGCTCGCGGTCGCGGCCCTGTTCGTCCTGAATGACCAGTTCGCCGGAACGCGACACCGCCACGTTGTTGCCGCTCGCGTGCTTCACGAGTTTGATATTGTTAAGGCGCACATTACCGGTGGTCTTGACCTCGATGCCGCTGACCGTAGTGGCACGTGATGCCGCGCCACCGATATGGAAGGTACGCATGGTGAGCTGCGTGCCCGGCTCGCCGATCGACTGCGCAGCAATAACGCCGACCGCCTCGCCCTGATTAATGATATGGCCGCGGCCAAGGTCGCGCCCATAGCACTTGGCACAGATCCCGTAGCGGGTATCGCAGGTCACCGGTGAACGCGTCAGCACCTGATCGACGTTCTTTTCCTCCAGCATCGCCACCAGACCTTCGTCCAGCAGAGTGCCACTTGGCACCAGGACCTGGTTGGTTGACGGATCGCGCACATCTTCCAGCACCACACGTCCGAGAATGCGGTCGCGCAACGCCACCACGATTTCGCCGCCTTCCACCAGCGCGGACTTCACGATGCCCTTGGTCGTTCCGCAGTCGATGCTGGTGACCACGAGATCCTGGCAGACGTCCACCAGGCGGCGCGTCAGGTAACCGGAGTTCGCGGTCTTGAGCGCGGTGTCGGCCAGACCTTTGCGCGCGCCGTGCGTGGAAATAAAGTACTGCAGCACGTTCAGGCCTTCGCGGAAGTTGGCGGTGATCGGCGTTTCGATGATCGAGCCATCCGGCTTGGCCATCAGGCCGCGCATGCCGGCGAGCTGACGGATCTGCGCGGCGCTGCCGCGCGCGCCCGAGTCGGCCATCATGAAGATCGAGTTGAACGAGTCCTGCATGACCTTGTTGCCCTTGGCGTCTGTCGTCTCTTCCTTGCCGAGCTTGTCCATCATGGTCTTGGCGACCTTCTCGGAGGTGCGCGTCCAGATGTCCACTACCTTGTTGTAGCGCTCGCCATCGGTCAGCAGGCCGGAGGAGTATTGGCTCTGGATCGCCTTCACCTCGGCCTCGGACTCGGCAATGATGCCGGCCTTCTCGGCCGGTGCCACCATGTCATCCACGCCGATCGAAATGCCGGCGCGCGCCGCATAGGCGAAGCCGGTGTACATCAGCTGGTCGGCGAAAATCACCGTGGCCTTGAGGCCTATGCGGCGGTAGCAGGCATTGATGAGCTCGGAAATCGCCTTCTTCTTGAGGTCGCGGTTGATGAGCTCGAACGGCAGGCCCTCGGGCAGGATTTCGGACAGCAGTGCGCGGCCGACGGTCGTGTCATACAGCTTGCGGGTTTCACTCTGGGCTCCTTCCGCCTTGAGCTGCACCTCACGGATACGCACCTTGACGTGCGCATTGAGCGACACCTGGCGCGTTTCATAGGCGCGGTGTACCTCGGTGATATCGGAGAACGCCTTGCCTTCACCCTTGTCGTTGATGCGCGAACGGGTCATGTAATAAAGACCCAGCACGATGTCCTGCGACGGCACGATGATCGGGTCGCCGTTGGCCGGCGACAGTACGTTGTTCGTGGACATCATCAGGGCGCGGGCTTCGAGCTGCGCTTCCAGCGACAACGGGATGTGCACCGCCATCTGGTCACCGTCGAAGTCGGCGTTGTACGCGGCGCACACCAGCGGATGCAACTGAATGGCCTTGCCTTCAATGAGCACCGGCTCGAACGCCTGGATACCGAGGCGATGCAGGGTCGGGGCGCGGTTGAGCATCACCGGATGCTCGCGGATGACTTCTTCCAGGATGTCCCAGACTTCCGGGCTGGCCTGCTCGACCATTTTCTTGGCGAGCTTGATGGTGGTGGCGAGACCCTTGGATTCGAGCTTGGCGAAAATGAACGGCTTGAACAGCTCGAGCGCCATTTTCTTCGGCAGGCCGCACTGGTGCAATTTCAGCGTCGGTCCCACCACGATCACCGAACGGCCGGAGTAATCGACGCGCTTGCCGAGCAGGTTCTGGCGGAAGCGGCCCTGCTTGCCCTTGATCATGTCGGCCAGCGACTTGAGCTGGCGCTTGTTGGCGCCGGTGATTGCCTTGCCGCGCCGACCGTTGTCGAGCAGCGCGTCCACCGCTTCCTGCAGCATGCGTTTTTCGTTGCGCACGATAATGTCGGGCGCGTTCAGATCGAGCAGGCGCTTGAGACGGTTGTTGCGGTTGATGACACGGCGATACAGGTCGTTCAGGTCCGAGGTCGCGAAGCGGCCGCCGTCGAGCGGCACCAGCGGGCGCAGCTCGGGCGGCAGCACCGGCAGGATTTCGAGCACCATCCATTCCGGCTTGTTGCCGGAATGCAGGAACGCCTCGATCACCTTGAGGCGCTTGGCGAATTTCTTGATCTTGGTCTCGGAGGTGGTGCCGGCCAGCTCTTCACGCAGCTTGGCCGCCTCTTCTTCGAGGTTGATGCC